>Ga0307488_10003292_pt1 | contig 13554 bp, 13 predicted proteins | sample SB02metaG_FD_202248 | JGI IMG/M metagenome (GOLD analysis project Ga0307488, IMG submission 202248) | Sea-ice brine microbial communities from Beaufort Sea near Barrow, Alaska, United States - SB 0.2 | ecosystem: Environmental > Aquatic > Marine > Coastal | place: USA: Alaska | collected...
CAAAAATAATCACTGGATTAGGATGTAATTCCTATCCAATTACAATCGGCTAGTGTAAAATTATAATCAGATATTAAATATTGCAGAGTAAGAGTTTCAACTGATGTCACATAATGAAGACTTTAAAGATCCCGCGTCAATTCGTCATTTATTTATAGCTATTACTGTTTTATTAGCTATGCCATTACTGCCTATGCTAATGGGTTGGTATACCATGCTCATTTAGCTTCAATACATAATTATATTTGGATGTTTTAGTCGCTAATAATAAAAAATAGTGGCTAATGCTCTGACCCAGTTACTAATCACCAATGGTCATAGGGTTCATAATTCTTGTAATGGGTGTAATGCTTTTGAAAAATATAAAGTATTTCTTAGGGTTTGTTTATTATCGATCACCTTATGGCTATTATGAGCGGCTTAAAATTAGCTGATTTTTTTAGAACACTCATAACTGAGGAATATATCGACCTATTGATAACAACTCAATAGGTCGATATTATAAACAGTTGTCCTAAAGTACGACTGTTTTATACCTTTCTAGCCACACCTATCAATAAAGAATACTTGCTGAGCCCACTAAATAGATTAAAAAATAACGATATCCAACTTCATTCACTATAAAATGTTGTCAAATTGCTTTATTCTTTAGTTATTCTATTTTATGACTAAAAATTATGACTGAGCAACAAACTACCTTCTTAAAAAATGCAATACACACCATTGAAAATTATCCTTGTGAAGGTGTTATGTTTCGTGATGTCACGGGTATTTTAGATAATGCCGAGGCATTTTCCTTAACTATCGAATTATTGACTCAAAAATATCAAGGACAAGGCTTTACTAAAGTTGTAGGTACTGAAGCTCGAGGTTTTTTATTTGGTGCCCCACTTGCCCTTGCCTTAGGTATTGCTTTTGTACCGGTAAGAAAACCGGGTAAACTACCAAGGGAAACTATTGCTGAACATTATGAACTTGAGTACGGCCATGATACTTTAGAGATTCACCTTGATGCATTAACACCTGATGATAATGTTTTGATCATTGATGATTTATTAGCAACAGGTGGTACTATTGAAGCGACAACTAAGCTAATTAGGAGGCTTGGGGCAACAGCGACCTCTGCAGGTTTTATTATTTCATTACCTGATTTAGGTGGCGAAAAACGTTTAGCCCTAATGGGGCTGTCAGTTATTTCATTATTGCAGTATGCTGGAGAATAAGTATTAGCATGAGCTATCAAGTGTTAGCAAGAAAATGGCGACCCAAAAACTTTGAGCAACTTATGGGGCAGGATCATGTTGTCACTGTATTGGTTAATGCGTTGGCGCAGCAAAGGCTACACCATGCCTATTTGTTTACTGGAACAAGAGGGGTAGGTAAAACTACGATAGCGCGTATTTTTGCTAAAAGTCTTAATTGTGAAACGGGTATTACCGCCACACCCTGTGGAACATGTGATGTTTGTTTAGATATTGATCAAGGCCGATTTATTGATCTGCTAGAAATTGATGCGGCGTCGCGGACAAAAGTAGACGACACCCGTGAAATTTTAGATAATGTGCAATATGCACCAACTCGTGGTCGCTATAAAGTCTACTTGATTGATGAAGTTCATATGTTATCTCGTAGTAGTTTTAATGCGCTATTAAAAACGTTAGAAGAACCCCCTGAACATGTGAAATTTATTTTAGCGACTACCGATCCACAGAAATTACCAATAACTGTATTATCTCGATGTTTGCAGTTTCATCTTAAAGCGCTAACCGTTAGTCAGATTGAAAGTAAACTTAAAGAAATATTAGCGGCTGAGGGCGTCAGCCATGATAGCGGTACTTTAACACTTCTTGCTAAAGCGGCTAGAGGTAGTATGAGAGACTCACTAAGCCTAACCGATCAAGCCATTGCTCAAGGTAAGGGGAATATTTTATTTACTAACCTGCAGCAAATGTTAGGTGGTATAGATCAAAACTGGGTATACAAAATTGTAATTGCTTTAATTAAACAAGACAGTAAAAGTTTAATGTCATTATCATTAGATATTGCTTCTTATGCACCTAATTATAACCGCTTATTTGCTGAACTTATCCAGCTACTTCATCAAATTGCTATGTATCAAGTGATCAATAATCACCTTGATTTGTCCGTAGAACATGCCAGCTTATTAAAAAAGTTCAGCCAAGCGCTCTCGCCAGAAGATGTTCAACTTTATTATCAAATTTGTTTGAACGGCCGAAAAGACTTACCTTATGCTGCGGACGAGCAAGCGGCTTTTGATATGACTTTACTCAGATTGTTAGCCTTTAAGCCTATGCAGGCTGAAGATACATTGACAAGTAATGAGCCTATGAGTGAAAGTTTATCTGCTGCTATTTCGTTTGACGAAGATAACCTCGCTTCTAGTCAAGTTGCTCCTGCTGATAGAATAACAACTGAAGAAGTATCGTTGTTGAACCCATTGGATGTCGATGGTATTCAAGTTGATGACAAAAACAAAAAAACTCAAACTTATAGCCATGCAGAAAATGTAATTAGTGATATCGATGCGTTGGCAGGGCCTAAAGTATCCCAAGTCGCTGACAATGATAAAACCACTTCTATTGAAGATTTACCAGAGGCTGTCCAAGGGGTATCGATAACTTCTGATGGGGTGATTAATGAACAAGAAAACTCATTAGCTGGGCATGATATACAAAAAACAGATGTTGACTTAAGTCCTGTTGACTCCATTTTAGCAACGAGGAATATGCTAAGGAGTCGGAAACAAAAGCTGGAACCTTCACCAAAAAAGTCTGATGACGCTGCCAAGCGTCAACTCACAGTGAATAAACAAGCACTTTTAGATGAAAAAACTAAAAATAAAGCTAATGTGCCAGCGATAGAAACATTACCTGTAAAACCGTATTCCCCTGAGATTATCGATCCAGCAAAGGTTAAATTAGCTAATCAGGTCGATAAATGGGCTAATATGATCGATGCGATGTCGTTAAGTGGTCGGTTAAGGCAATTGGCGATTCATGCAACCATAGATGAAAATTCTACGGATGATTATTTGCTGTTGAAACTTGACCAAGCCACCAAACATTTAAAAACAAACAATGCAGAACAACAGTTAGAAACTTTTATTTCAGATTATTTGAAAAAAAATATAAAAGTTGAGATTATTAATGTTGAAAAGACAGTAGCTGACCCTTTTCAAATTCAATCTCATATTAATGATAAGCGTTATGATTATGCTAAAACCCTACTATTAGCTGATGAAATCGTAGTCAAGCTCAAAGAAGACTTTCAAGCGACTGTTGATGAAAACTCTATTGTAGCTCGCTAAAATTAGATGTTAGTTATAAATAGGTAAGTAGTTATGCTTGAATTTATCTTAAATTGCCTCTATGGTGACGGCAATTTTTTTAAATGTATTTATTAAATTATGTAGGCAACTGCAAAGTTAAGAACTGGAGAATATTATGATGAAAGGTGGCATGGGTAACATAATGAAGCAAGCCCAACAAATGCAAGAAAAAATGGCTAAAGCACAGGAAGAGTTAGCTAAAATGGAAGTTATAGGTGAGTCTGGAGCAGGATTAGTGAAAGTAACTATGACTGGTAGTCATAGTGTTCGTCGTGTTGAAATAGATCAAAGTTTATATGAAGATGATAAAGACATGATTGAAGATTTAGTTGCTGCGGCGTTTAATGATGCGGTACGTCGTGTCGAAGAGCAAAATAAAGACAAAATGGGTGCTTTAACCGGTGGTATGCAATTACCACCAGGTATGAAAATGCCATTCTAATATCTGTTCACGCATCACCTCTGTCAGAGGTGATGCTATTTCTAAAGGTGTATCTTATTTCCCTTGAAATAAAGCCTCTTCAACTTAAAATTAAACTGCCATGAAATTTAGTCCACTAGTACAAGAATTAATAGACTCTCTACGTTGTTTACCTGGCGTGGGTTCAAAAACTGCTCAGCGTATGGCCTTTCACATTCTTGAGCGTAATCGCCATGGCGGACAAAAGTTGGCGAATACATTGGCACTAGCCATAGAGAAAGTTGGACATTGTCAGCAATGCCGGAATTTTACTGAAGAAGACTTATGTAACATTTGTCAAAGTCCTAAACGTCAATTCGCAGAAACTTTATGTATTGTTGAAGGTCCTGCCGATGTCATTGCTATCGAACAAACAGCTGAATTTCAAGGCTTGTATTTTGTTTTAATGGGACATCTTTCACCTATCGATGGTATTGGACCTGATGATTTAGGTTTTGATGTTTTATCCAAACAATTAGCCGAGAGACAATTTAAAGAAATTATTCTAGCGACTAATCCTACTGTGGAAGGTGAGGCCACCGCACATTATATTGCTGAACTTGCCTTGCAATATAACGTCAACATTACTCGTATTGCTCATGGTGTTCCTATGGGGGGGGAGTTGGAACATGTCGACGGAAATACTTTGTCTCATGCTCTTGTGGGTCGAAAAAGCTATGAACCGTAACTTATTAGCCATAAAACTTTATTCCTGATAACAAGATAAACTTAGTATTTGTTAAAAATCATAAAATTGAATTTGAACTAAAAAGTTAAAATTCAATTTTAACTTCCCCTTGAAAATCATTTCTTGACCCCCACAATTTAACTATAAACTATTTATCCGTTCAAATTAGGAATATTTCAGATGTCTGACACTGGCCAACCAGAAGTTCACGGTTTTCAAACCGAAGTAAAACAATTACTTAAATTAATGATCCATTCACTTTATTCAAATAAAGAGATTTTTCTTCGTGAATTGGTTTCAAATGCAGCCGATGCGGCTGATAAATTACGCTTTAAAGCATTATCAGATGCGGAACTTTATGAAGGTGATAGTGAGTTACGAGTTCGTGTAAGTGCGGATAAAGACGCTAACACGGTTACTATCTCTGATAACGGTATTGGTATGAGTCATGATGATATTGTTGCGCATTTAGGCACTATTGCTAAATCAGGTACTGCAGAGTTTTTTAGTCATTTATCTGGTGACCAAGCGTCTGATTCTCAATTAATTGGCCAATTTGGTGTTGGTTTTTATTCTGCCTTTATTGTCGCTGATAAAGTTACTGTGCGTTCACGTGCCGCAGGAGCTGGGTCAAACGAAGGTGTTGAGTGGGTATCAGAAGGCGAGGGCGAATTTACTACCGCAGCGATTGAAAAATCAACCCGCGGTACTGACATTATCCTTCATTTAAAAGAAGATGAGTCAGAGTTTGCTGATGAATGGCGTTTAAAATCAATAGTAACTAAATATTCTGACCATATCTCAGTCTCTGTTGAAATGTTAACACCAGAAATTGCCGAAGTGCCTGAAAGTGAAGGGCCAGACGGTGAGAAAACGCCGGGACAAGCTGCTGTTCCTGCACAATGGAATGCAGTAAATAAAGCAACTGCGCTTTGGACTCGTGAAAAAGCGGATATATCAGATGATGAATATACTGAGTTTTATAAACATGTATCGCATGACTTTACTGATCCACTTTTATGGGCGCATAACCGCGTAGAAGGTAAAACCGAATACACTAGTTTGCTCTATATTCCCTCTAAAGCACCGTTTGATATGCATAACCGTGAAAAACAGCATGGGTTAAAGCTTTACATACAACGTGTCTTTGTTATGGATGATGCTGAACAATTTATGCCGACTTACTTGCGCTTTGTTAAAGGATTACTTGACTCAAATGACTTGCCATTAAATGTTTCTCGTGAAATTTTACAAGATAATAAAGTGACTCAAGCTATTCGTAAAGGCTGTACTAAGCGTGCATTAGGCATGTTAGAAAAGCTAGGTAAAAATGATCAAGACAAATATCAATCTTTCTGGAATGAATTTGGCCAAGTTCTGAAAGAAGGTCCGGCAGAAGATATGGGTAATAAAGAACAAATTGCTAAATTATTACGCTTTGCTTCTACAAATAATGACTCAAGTGTGCAAAATGTATCTCTACCACAATATGTTGAGCGGATGAAAGAAGGCCAAGATAAAATTTATTATGTTGTAGCTGATAGCTTTGAAGCGGCTAAAAACAGCCCTCATTTAGAAGTGTTCCGTAAGAAAGGTATTGAAGTGTTATTAATGTCTGATCGCATTGATGAATGGTTAGTTAGTCATTTAACTGAATTTGGTGAAACACAATTACAATCAGTGACTCGAGGTGGTCTTGATCTTGGTGATATGGATGATGAGGAAACTAAGCAAGCACAAGAAAAGCTTGAGGAAGAATTCGACTCTGTTATTACACGCATTAAGACAGTACTTAAAGGTAAGGTTAAGGACGTTAAATTATCGCAGCGTTTGACAGACTCTCCTGCTTGTATTGTTACCGATGAGCAAGATATGAGCAGTCAAATGATGAAGTTGATGCAATCGGTAGGTCAAGATGTACCCGATTCCCTCCCTATTTTCGAAATCAATGGTGAACATCAATTAATAAAACATATCGCAGATGAGCAAGATGACGATAAGTTTAAAGAGTGGAGTGACGTTTTATTTGAGCAGGCAATGCTAGCCGAACGTGGTAGTTTAAAAGATGCCTCTGGCTTTGTTGCACGTATCAATTCACTGATGCTCAGCTTAACTAAATAATATATTTTTTAATGTAGGTACTAAGTTTAAGTTGTTATAGACTTTAGTATATAAAAAGGCCTCTTCTATTCCAAAGAACAGGCCTTTTTTGTAAGCTATCTAGTATTGATACTTGTTTGCATACAATTGAACTTGTATAGTGTCTGGCGAAATAGCAAACATCGATTACAGTATAATTACATCAAGGAAATACGTCGGCTGAGAACGACAGTTTTTCTTAATATAATTATATTTTTACACACTTTTTTAGGACGATATCTATATATGCGTATTATTTTATTAGGAGCGCCGGGTGCAGGTAAGGGCACTCAAGCACAGTTTTTAATGGCTAAATTTGGAATTCCACAAATATCCACTGGTGACATGCTCCGTGCTGCAATTAAGGCAGGTACTGATTTAGGCAATAAAGCAAAAGATGTGATGGATGCTGGTCAGTTAGTTTCTGATGATTTAATTATTGGTCTTGTTAAAGAGCGTATTGCTCAAGAAGACTGTAAAGCCGGGTTTTTGTTGGACGGTTTTCCTCGCACTATTCCACAAGCTGATGCGATGAAAGAAAATAGTGTTGATGTTGATAGTGTTATTGAGTTCGATGTGCCTGATGAAGTGATTGTTGAACGTATGGCTGGACGACGAGTCCATTCTGGTTCTGGCCGTGTATATCATCTTGTATATAACCCTCCTAAGGTTGAAGGTAAGGACGATGATACCGGTCAAGACTTATCAATCCGTCCTGATGATGAAGAAGCAACGGTTCGTAAACGTTTAGCTATTTATCATGAGCAAACAAAGCCGTTAGTTAATTATTATCAAGTTGAAGCTAAGAGTAAAAATTGTAAGTATTTAACCATTGACGGTACCTTGCCTGTTGAAGAAGTTAACAGTCTCTTACTCGATGAATTGACCTAATAGTCATTTTGATTAAAAGTTCACGTGGTGAGCTTTTTTTTTGTACAGATTTTAAAACTACGTCATATTAATATTGAAAATGAGATGTTTTTTAATTAATTAATAACAAGGCTATATATGAACGTTTCTTTAAGTATCACCGCTTTATATGCCAGTTTACTGGCGATACTGTTACTGGGTCTCTCTTTTAATATTATTCGTTTACGCTTTAAGCTCAAAGTAGCTATTGGTGATGGAGAACAAAAACCGTTAACTGCGGCTATTAGAATTCATGGTAATTTTATTGAATATATACCGTTAGCACTTATTCTTTTAGGTTGTTATGAGTTAAATGGTGCTAATGGCTTATGGTTGCATATATTAGGTGGACTGTTGTTTGTTGGGCGTATTCTTCATGCTATTGGTTTAGGTAAATCTATTGGTATTTCTATTCAGCGACAAGTCGGTATGCTATTGACCTTTTTAGTTTTACTTATCCTCTCCATTGAAAACATTAGATTGTTTTTAAATTAGCTATAGCTGTTTGACTCTGAAAACGAGTGGTTAAGGTCGTTCTTTTATCATAGCAATATGTGGAATGTCGTCTTCTAAATACACATCAGAGACCCGAATAAAACCGTGTTTATTATAATATTTCTCTAAATGCTCTTGAGCTGAAATTTTAATAGCTTGTGAAGGGAAGTATTGAGAACAAGCTAAAATAGCCTCTTCCATTAATTTATGGCCTAAACCAAAGCCTCTCGCATGAGGCGCAATGATTACTCTGCCAATGCTAGGATAGTTATCATAACTTTGTCCCTGTGCTAATATTCTTAAATAGGCCGCCATTTTATCACCTTGATAACAATACAAGTGTAAGGTTTGGTGATGTCGATCTAAATCATCCAAGTCGGGATAAAAACAAGTTTGTTCAACAACAAACACATCAATGCGAAGCTTTAACGCATCATAAAGCTCATTGGTAGTTAATTGATTAAACTTCTTTAGTTGCCAGTTCATAGTGTACCTTATGTTTATTTAGTGTTGTTATATCATGATTATAAAGAACTTAATAAACCACCATTTTAGCATATTTGATATGTTTGCCTAATATGGCTTGGCTGCCTTTTAGTGAAAACTTATAGTCACATAATGTAAAGTTGCCTCTAAACGCTATTTCTTGTAATAAGCTCTGGGTATCTAAAGGAGAGAAATTTGCAAAATATTGTTCGCCACTCTCAATCACTACATTCGTTGTTCTTATAGTAGTCCCATTATTAAATACGATAGCTTTACAGTTTTTGTCGCCCTGTGCGGTTAGTAGATTCCATATTTTTTTATCATTGCTACTGTCTGCTTGCCAGTTAATAATCAAACCATGGTGTTGAGACAACAGTAGAGAAAAATTGTCAGGAAATGAAATTTTAGCTGTTCTAATTACTGCTTTTTTTGGTATAGACTCAGGTGTTTTTTCGTTATGTTTAAAATTCGCTATGACAGATGGGATAGTGATTGCTAAAATAATAAGTATTGTAAGACCAATTAACGTTAGTTTTATTATCTTATTATTTAATAATTTTAGCCGAATCAATACGCCAATGTCTTCTTTATTTCCGTCCTTTTTAATTGTTGCTGAGTTTATTTGGTTGACAGGTAACTGGTTCTCTGTATTTCGAAATATTGGTTTATTTAAATCAGTATTTATTGTCGGTTCAATACGCTGGCTTCGCCTTTGCTGATTAAGGCTAGCATGATCAAAATCACTTAAGTCAACAGGACCAGAATATCCCAGAATATAGGTGGGTTCAGCTTTACTTGGATAGGTCATTAACAACGAAGAAAGCATAATAGGAAAAAGTAATAACCAGTGAGCACTATTATAATTTGTAATTATAATTATTAGGTAAACAATTAGAAAACTAACACTTGGTCCACTACACCACGCTTTTTTTAACTGAGCATCATTAAGGCGTCTTAAGCTTGTTAACGCAATAACAACAAACAAAAAAGCCAAGATAAAAATGTTAAAAAGTAAATGGTTAATAAAGGCTGTATAAGAGGAAAGCATAACAATATAACAGACAATATTAATCGCTAAAAAACGTTGGCGGGTGTCCACACCTTGAAAACAAAAAATTGATCTTAATAACTGCACGTAACCTCCTAATATTTCGTAGCAAGGTTACACTAAATTTTCATGCTATGTCAGTGACAATGAAAATTAATTATCATCATAATAGCGACTGTCATTGGTAACATTGCAGAGATAAAAGGTTAGGAAAAATTCTGTGTTTTAATTAGTGTTATCAATTTTTCTAAACACTAACTTTTTACATAATATATAGCCTTTATCTTTAAGTTTTTCACCTAAGTTATAAATAATTTTAAAGGCATTCATTTTTTAAACAGCATAGATCTATAATATTGGATTGCAGATCCCGAGTATTAAAAATCATTCGCAAATTATTAGTTACTTTTCTCTTTAACAAAGGTATGAGATATAACGACCTATGATATTAAAATATTGATAAACATTAGTTAAATAAGTCTATTGACTTAACCCCCCTGTTTTTATCCTATATCATAGAAAACAACATCGACGAGTGCTAATTAAATTACTAATTGCAGAAATCACTGACGACTTAAATAAATTCGTCGCAAGTGATACCTAAAAGTAGGCCAACCGTTTTATGATATATTATGGTAATTGATAAGTAGCGACTAGTGGTAAATGGTCTGAATATCTATGGGTAACGCCATGCATTACCTGAGAGTTGACTAATGTTAAAGAACGGTCATAAAAAATATAATCAATGGTTCTATCAGGGCCTAAAACTCCTGGATCATTAGGATAATGCGTATACCAATTGGCTTTATCTTCGCTGTTAACATTCTTCATAGAAGGTACACTGGCATAACGATGAGTTAATGGCGCTATTTCTGACTCTTCCTTGTAGAGGTTTTGTTGTGACTTAACTAAACTGGTGAATTGATCGGGTGGTAGTAAGTTAAAATCGCCACCAATGATCCAAGGATGAATAGTGGCAGATAGTAATTTATCAACTTCACTGACCTGTTTTTCCATGGTATTCATCCCTTGAGAAAAAGCATCTAAGTGGGTATTCATCGCAACAAATTTATTGTCAGTTATTTGTCCATTATTACTTTCGTTATTAGTCATGGGAAACTCGGTTACTAAAATTGCACGTTTCAAATTAAATGCTTGAGTAATAGGGTCTGATTCCATTAACGATAGTTGATGGCGTGTCCCAGCATCTATCTTGTATTTTGACAGGGTTAGTAACTTCATGCCAACACTCCCCATAATAGCTGGGTGCGGTACGAAGTCTGCTTTCCAATAGAATGCTTCGCTATAACACGGGTAATTACTATTTAACTTACTCATCAATAACGCGGTTTGATTTTTATAATCAGTGGCTTTAGCGCCATCATGCAATTCTTGTAGTAATAATATATCAGGATTTTCACTGAGAATTAATTTAGCAATTGAAGTTACTGTTTTCTCAATAGCTTCTCCACTTGGCCTCGTGTCTGGCCCCGCATCATTATCAAGATCATAATAAAATACGTAATCTTTTCCAGCAAAATATTGCACGTTATAACTTAACACTTTTATAGACTGACTTGACGTTAATGAGGGAGTATCGGCAGGACAAACATAACCAACATTTTCTACTGTTTTGGGGTGATAAGTCAGAGAATATACAGTAATAGAGAGGATAACTAACAGCCCTAGTATCACAATGGCTAAATTTTTAACTATTCGAGCAAAAACATTCATAAAATTCTCGTTAGGTTGTGTAAATTTTTTTATCTTATACTAATAATTCTTTTCATCATTGTTATCAATAAAAAATATCAATATATTTTACAATTTACAGATTTTTACAATTATTTTTAACTCTAATCTGATTAATCTCACTTTTATCGGGAATTACATCACAAATTTTGTCACCCAAGATATAAACTCAGATGGGCTTTAATGAATAACCTATGTAAGACATATCTGATAAGTAGGTAAGTCTTATCCATAAATTAGTATGTAATTACTTACATTTAGTTTTTAAGTTATTGTTTTTGTTATATAAAAATATCATTAGTATTTCACGTGGACTTTTAGTGAATTTATCTTAATAAGCATATTTTAAAAGGTTGATATTTTGTTAATATAAATCTTGTCAGGAAGACAAGGATAATACACTAAAATGGAATTTGAATTGGTGTTTAGTATGGATGCTAAACTATACAAGGATTGGTATTTACAGGACGTAATTTAACATGGACGTTGATCCTTTTTATTTTAGCAAAGGCTATATAAGAAGGTTGTACTGAAACAGACTTTTATAGAGTAAGATTTAAAGACAAAACACATTCCAAAAATAAGATGCAGGATGCAACTTATTTATTAAGATGAATATTAGCCATATTATTATTTAACTCTCATTAATAATAACTCCTCTTAGTTATTATTTTGAAGTAGCAAACTGTATTACTTTTCAACATTAATTATCCCAAGATAGCTGAAAAATTTGATAGTACTTACTATATTAGGCCCAGACGTCATTATTAGAACCCTACCTGTGTCACTCTAGCATTAGAGTGATCTTGTCATCATGGTGATAAATTAGTCAATGTGCAAGCATTAGTTATATATTCTTAGCCGTTGATGTTGGCTTGGATGATGGCTATTTATCTCTTAAATAGTGACTAAAATTTAACGTCATTAATAAAAAAGGTTAGACAATGTTTAATCAATGACTTTTGCTTTTAAAGCAGCTCAATAGGCTGTTAATATTAATTAACCCAAGTGGATCATCTGAGAAAAATTAGCCCCAAGAATGCAACGACACAATTGTCTACTGTTGATTAGCATAGTTTATTATTGGGACTTTAATAACGGACTGCCATTACAATGAATGACTAAACTTTATTACCACACCCCGTTGTTTTCCATACTAAGCCAAGGCTCTTTTGGAGATAAACGACTACCTTTTTGTAACAGTTCTATGGATATACCGTCTGGGGATTTAACAAATGCCATATGACCACAGCGAGGAGGGCGGTTTATTATTACACCTAAGTCCATAAATTTCTGGCAGAGCTGATAAATATCGTCAACTTCAAAAGCTAAATGACCAAAGTTTCTACCTGCATCATACAGCTCTTCACTGCCCCAGTTATGAGTTAATTCAATTTCAGGCGCGCCTTGAGCGGTAGCTAAAAAAATAAGGCTGAACTTACCTTCTGGTACATCGACTCTTTTAGTCTCAATTAATCCTAGTCCATCGATATAAAAAGCTAGGGACTTTTTAACATCGACCACTCTAATCATACTGTGTAAAAATTTCATTTATGTTTTCCTTCTTTAATCAAGCTTATTTTTAAATTCACACAAGTCTTCAATAAGACATGAGCCACATTTAGGTTTTCTCGCAATACAGGTATAACGGCCATGTAAAATTAACCAGTGGTGAACATCAACCTTAAAGTCCTTTGGGACTACTTTGAGTAGTTTGTGTTCTACCTTGTCAACATTATCACCCATTGCCAGTTTAGTTCGGTTGCTAACGCGAAATATGTGAGTATCAACAGCAATAGTTGGCCAGCCAAAAGCGGTATTCAATACAACATTTGCTGTTTTTCTTCCAACACCTGGTAATGCTTCCAAGGCGGCTCTATCTTCAGGGACTTCACCATCATGTAAATCAACCAACATCTGACAAGTTTTGATCGTATTGACCGCTTTGGTATTAAATAAACCAATGGTTTTGATGTGTGATTTCAAGCCATCTAAGCCTAAATCTAAAATTGCCTGTGGTGTATTGGCAAGTGGATATAACTTATTGGTGGCTTTGTTGACACCAACATCAGTTGATTGTGCCGACAGCAATACGGCAATTAGTAACTCAAAAGGAGAGGAAAAATTAAGTTCAGTCGTTGGGGTTGGGTTATTATCTCGTAAACGTGTCAGTATCGCTAAGCGCTTTGATTTATTCATAATATTTGTCGTTTTTTATTTTGTTATAA
>Ga0307488_10003293_pt1 | contig 13553 bp, 11 predicted proteins | sample SB02metaG_FD_202248 | JGI IMG/M metagenome (GOLD analysis project Ga0307488, IMG submission 202248) | Sea-ice brine microbial communities from Beaufort Sea near Barrow, Alaska, United States - SB 0.2 | ecosystem: Environmental > Aquatic > Marine > Coastal | place: USA: Alaska | collected...
TTTAGGGGAGAGGCATTAGCTTCTATTGCTGCAATTGCACATGTGGAGCTAAAAACCAGAAGAGAGGAAGATGAAGTTGGAACTTGTATAAAAATTGAAGGTAGCAAGATCACTTCTCAGGAGGTTTGTGTAACTGCAAAGGGGACTTCTGTTAGTGTGAAGAATCTTTTTTATAATATTCCTGCCAGAAGAAACTTTTTAAAGTCAGATACGGTAGAAACCAGACATATCATAGATGAGTTTCAGCGGGTAGCCTTAGCGCATCCTGGAATTTCATTTTCGTTGGTGCATAATACAGGAGAGTTATTTAATCTTCCAGCATCCAATTATAGGCAACGCATTATCAATATTTTAGGAGGGAAATCCAATGAAAAATTGGTTCCGGTAAATGAGGAAACAGAGATTTTAAAAATATCTGGATTCGTAGGAAAACCAGAATATGCAAAACGGACCAGAGGAGAACAATTCTTTTTTGTAAATGACAGATTTATTAAAAGTCCCTATTTAAATCATGCCGTAAGTAAAGCATTTGAAGGGCTATTAAAGGAAAGGGCATATCCTTGTTACTTTTTATATCTGGAAGTAGATCCCAAAAGTATAGATATCAATATCCATCCAACCAAGACCGAAATCAAGTTCGATGATGAGCATGCCTTATATGCCATTTTACGAAGCGCTATAAAACATAGTCTAGGACAATTTAACTTATCGCCAATTCTAGATTTTGAAAGAGATCCTAATATGGATACCCCGTATAATTACGAAAACAAACAGGCTTCAACACCACAAATAGAAGTAGACAGAAGCTTTAATCCTTTTAAGAATGAGTCTCTAACATCCTCTAATTTTAAAAGCAATTCTAAAAAGGAATCCTCTAGTTGGGAAAGTCTGTACACCGGATTACAATCTGAAACTATTGGAGACGATATGGATGTTCGCCACATAGAATTTGAAAGTGAGGAAGTGACAGGGAATCTTTTTGGATCTTCCAAAACAGAGGAGGCACAGAGTTCTACTTTTCAGTTGAATAAGAAATTCATTATTAGCACGCTTAAGAATGGAATGATTGTTATAGATCAGCATAGAGCGCATACCAGAATTTTATACGAAGAACTTTTAAAGAGCATAACAGTTTCATCAGCAGTGAGTCAGCAGTTATTATTTCCATTGGTGCTTCAGTTTAATCAACAGGAAACAGAATTGCTGAAGGGCATCAAAGATTCGTTGGAACAAACCGGATTCATATTTTCTGAGATCACTTCTAATTCCGCAGAAATCATTGGGATTCCAACTTCTATTTCAGAAAGTGAAGTAGAAATGTTACTGGAACAACTTCTGGTAGATTTTCAGAACGAGGTTCCGGAAAACAATTTTTCTCATACAGATCTGCTTGCCAAATCCTTAGCGAAGAGTATGGCTGTAAAACACGGAAATTTGTTGAATGCTACCGAACAACAGCATATTGTTAATGGTTTATTTGCTTGCAAAGAGCCCAGTTTAACCCCGTTTAACAAGCCTGTTTTTATTACCTTGCCAGTAGAAGAACTGGAAAAAAAATTCATGTAAATGGGAAGAATTACAGATACTGTTAAAATACTTATAATCATTAATGCCATCTTTTTTGTTGGTACCATGTTCGTTGGCGATTATACCTATAAATTATTTTCCCTTTGGTTCTTTGAGAACGATAATTTTGGAGTCTGGCAAATAGTTACGCATATGTTCATGCATGGTGGATTTATGCATATTCTGTTTAATATGTATGCCTTATGGGCTTTTGGGAGTCCTATAGAACAAATGTTAGGGAAGAATAAATTTGTTTTCTTTTATTTTTCCTGCGGAATTGGGGCAGCAATTATCCATTCGCTTGTAAATTATTATCATGTGGAATCTGGGTACAATGTTTTGCTGGAAGCGGGTATGAACCCCGGAGGGATTCAACAATTATTAGAGACAGGGCAATACAATACTTCTATTCTAGATACAGTTTCTAAAGACACCATGGAAAGTATGTTTACGGCCTATAATACTCCGGCAGTAGGTGCTTCTGGAGCAATTTATGGAGTTTTAGTCGCTTTTGGTATGTTATTTCCAAATGTTGAATTATTTTTACTATTCGTGCCAGTCCCTGTTAAAGCGAAAATATTTATCCCTATATTAATTGGAATAGATTTATTCTCTGGTGTTACCGGATACTCCTTATTTGGTGGAGGAATAGCTCATTTTGCACACGTAGGTGGAGCCCTGTTTGGGTTTGTTATGATGTGGTATTGGAAAAAAAATCAGTTTGAACAAAATAGATGGCATTAATGGGACCAGCAGATAAATTCAGATATAAATTGCAAACAGCAACAGTTGTTGAAAAACTGATTGCAATAAATGTTTTAGTATTTATCCTGTTTTTTCTGGTTAAAACAATAGCCTTTCTATTTCAACTCCCTTCAGATTTTATTACAGTATGGTTGGTTTTTCCTAAAGAACCTGGAGAATTTTTATTTAAACCCTGGTCTATAATTACCTATTCTTTCCTGCATTCAGGAATTTGGCATATTCTCTCGAATATGCTAATTCTATATTATGCCGGAATCTATTTTCTTACTTATTTTTCGCCTAAAAAGGTGTTAACATTTTATTTTCTGGGTGTTATTATTGGTGCATTGGTTTATATGCTGAGCTATAATTTATTCCCAGCCTTCGAGGCTACCGGAAAATCTTATTTAATAGGTGCTTCTGCAGGTGTTATGGCTGTTTTGGTTGGTGTTGCTACCAAAGTTCCAAACCTGAGGATTCGATTAATGTTCCTTGGTTCTATAAAATTCTGGTATATCGCTGCATTTTTAGTGGTTCTAGATGTTATTCAGATTCCATTTGGTAATGCAGGAGGGCATTTTGCGCATTTAGGAGGCGCTTTATTTGGTTATATGTATACCAAGCAGTTGGCACAAGGGAACGATATAGCGAGTGGCTTCGAGAAGTTTATCAATTGGTTTATTTCCTTATTCGATGCTTCCAAAAAGCCCAAACGCACAATGAAAACTGTTTATAAGAAAACAAGAGCAGGCCCATTCAAGACAAAAGTTAAGGTCTTCAATAAAAATGAAAAACAGCAAAAGATCGATTCTATTCTGGATAAGATCAGTAAGAGCGGTTATGATAGTTTAACTAAGCAAGAGAAAGATTTCTTGTTTCATGCGGGTAAAGACAAGTAAATGAAGAATCTCGGTTTACTGGATAAATTAATATTTGTCCTAAACTCTTTTATGGCATTTGCACTATTGCTGTCTTACCTATTGCCCTTTGTGCCTCCAAAAACCTTTCCCTTACTATCTGTTCTTAGTCTGGGAGTACCATTGCTGATTTTATTTAATTTTATTTTTTTGTTGTTTTGGGCGATCCGTTTTAAAAGACAGATGCTGCTTTCCTTAATAGTGCTACTTCTTGGTTTCAATTATGTGCTTTCCTGGATCCAGATATCTGGTGAACCGAATGTAAAAGGAGCAAATAGTATATCGCTCATGAGCTATAATGTGCGAATGTTCAATGCTTATGAATGGGTGGATGATGATAAGATCCCCGAAAAAATCAGCAGTTTAATTGCTGAAAAAGACCCGGACATCTTAGTGACACAGGAGCATTTTTTAGGAGTTTCCGGAATGGTAAAAAGCTATCCTTACAATTTTATAAAGCTGAAAGATGGTGGATCAGAATTTGGCTCAGCGATCTTTTCTAAATATCCCATAATAAATACACATTCTGTAGATTTTCCTGAAAATGGAAATAACAATGCCATTTTTGTAGATATCGTTAAAGATCAGGATACTCTTCGAGTTTTTAATGTTCACTTTCAATCTTTGAACATAAAATCTGATATAGACGATCTGCAAAAAGAGGATTCTAAAAAGTTGTTTGGCAGGATTGGCTATGGTTTTAAGCTTCAGCAAAAGCAAGCAGAAATGATGATGGATGAAGTGAAAAAATCACCTTATAAAACTTTGATAATGGGAGATTTCAATAATACTGCCTTCTCCTATATATACAAACTGGTTAAGGGAGATCGATTTAAAGATGCTTTTCTGGAAGTTGGTAACGGATTTGGGAAAACCTTTAATCTTAGCTATTTTCCACTTCGAATCGACTTTATGATGATAGATGAAGGAATAGAAATTCAAACTTTTGAGGTCTTTCCTGTAAAATTATCAGATCATTATCCAATATACTCTACCATAAGCTGGTAAATCTTTTACATAGACCTTAAGTAACCTACAGCATTTGGTCCCTCATTAAAAAGGAGATCCAAAATACTTAAATTAGAGATAAAGCCATGTTTCTCATGAAACACCTGCATATATTCCGGAATTGCCACATTGCTTTTAGCATTGCTTAAATCCCGAAGATCAGATATATTTGCTGGTTGCTTGTCATATTCAGTAGTAAACTCAAACTCCAGATCTAACTGAAGGCATTCCAATACAGTTTCAAGACAATCCTGATTAAACTCATATAAAGTCTCATATTCCTTTTGAAATAAAGGAGCTAGTTCATCTTCATAGAATTCGAAGAACGGGGAGGTTTGATAGGCAGTTTTTAATGATTTCCAATGTACACTTTGCCATTTCGAATCATTATCAATTTTAACCTCGGTATATTTCTGATGTACTTTTACCTTGGTCTTTGGTAAATGTTTAATGGGAATATTCAAGCTTAGCTTCCCATTCGCTCCATAAATATACATTCGGTTGCGATAGGTTTGCTTTTGGAAATTATCTTCTTTCTCTATCCAAACTTTAGATGCACCTACCAATTCTTTAAATTGAATGATAGGCCCAAAATAAGGTAGACTAACTAAGACCTCTTTCATGAGAATTAAAATTAATTATGGATATATCCGTATTTATTCAGAAAGATACTTGACCATCTCGTCACCCTGAACTTGTTTCAGGGTCTTCTTCAGAATTACTGAGATGCTGAAACAAGTTCAGCATGACGACAAGTCTGAATATAGATAGTTAAAAGTGATTACTGCCGCAAAAATGAACAATGATTTAATTATCTAAGAATCTCTTTTCTTTTTAAAGAAATTATAACCGAACAACACTACAAGTCCAATTAAGAAATAAGGCAAATAGGAGGTCGGCTCCTTATCTCCACTCACCGTGGTGAATAAACGTTCCCATCGTATCTTATCCATTATACCCGTTCCATTGGTATCCCAACTAAACCATACAAAAACAGGTTTTCCTACAACATGATTTTCCGGAACAAAACCAAAATAACGGCTGTCTAAGCTATTATGTCTGTTATCTCCCATCATCCAATAGTAATCTTGTTTAAAGGTGTAAGATTCTACAGGAGTTCCATTTAGCAGCACTTGAGTACCGTTAACACTTAATTTATTGGAGATCCCTAATTCAGATCCTTCATATACTTCAATTAATCGCTTGTAGAATGCTACAGTTTCCGGTGTTAACTTAGTGGTTGCTCCCTTCTTCGGTATAAATATTGGGCCAAAATTATCTTTATTCCATGATAAACTTTTAGATTTTGGAAATAAGCCTTGTTCTTTATTTCCAACCGAATCATTCAAACGCTCAAGAGCAGCAACATTAGGATGATTCTTGAATTTTTGATAGGATTCTTCAGTAAGATTGATCACAAACCTATTAGAGCCTTGATCGTATCTATAGGGATCTGTAATGTCATAACGCTCATATAAATATCGGGGATCAAAAGCTTTCCCTTTTGAAGTCCCTATGTAGTTATATTGTAGTTTAGCTCTTCCGGGTAATTTAAGTGGTTCAGAATTAATAAATATTTTACCATCTATTATTCGCAATGAATCCCCGGCTATACCAACTGCACGCTTTACATAATTCGTTTTCTTATCTATTGGCTTGTAATAGTATTTATCTGTAAAAAACATATTACTCATAGTGTCCACAGGCCAGTTAAACACTACGATATCTGTACGTTCAATTTTTTCGAATCCAGGAAGTCTGAAATATGGGATCTGTGGTTTAGGCAAATAGGATTTTATCCCTAGAACTGGAATAGTATCATGAACCATAGGAAATGCTACGGCCGTTAAAGGGGTTCTGGCCCCGTAATTGAATTTACTCACAAAAAGAAAATCTCCTACCAACAATGTTTTTTCAAGAGAAGAAGTAGGGATCGTAAATGGCTGAATTATATAGGTGTGAACCAATGTAGCAGCAATCACAGCAAATAAAATGGAACTTATCCATTCTCCGGCGGCAGTTCTGGGAGTTAACTTTCGGTCTTGGATATAAGTTAAATCAGTTAAATAATTTATGTAATAGATATAGAGCCCGAAAGTGACTAACACCAAAACAGTATCTATCAGTTTATTCTTACCAAAACTTCGAATGCTTTCTACCCAAATTACCGGGAACATGATCAGGTTTACAATGGGGATAAATAGTAAAAAAGTCCACCACCATGGTCTGTGGATGATCTTCATTAATATTACAGCGTTGTAAACGGGTATTGCAGCTTCCCATGCTTGTCTTCCTGCTTTTACATATAATTTCCAAGTTCCTAAAAAATGAATAACCTGAATGATCAGGAAAAACAAGAACCACTGTGTAATAGTCATATATCTTATGTTTAGGGTATAGGTATCATATTTGAAGATACCGTTACATTTTATCCCTCATTGAGGGTTTAAATTTCCGAAGTTTCCTTCGAAATAAAAATTATTCTCAAATTCCCGGCCTCTTTGGCTTGCCAAGGTGCTTGATTTATGTCAAATTCTGAAGTACATCCCTCATGGAAAACACTCCTTTTTTATTTATAATCCATTCTGCAGCTATAATTGCCCCTAAGGCAAATCCTTCTCGGGAATGTGCAGTATGTTTAATTTCTATGGAATCTATTTCTGAATTGTAAGAAACTGTATGAGTTCCGGGAACATTCTCTTCTCTTTTTGCGGTAATTGGAATTTCATTTTCCTCTGCGTGATCCAACTGCCAGCCTTCTTTTCTGGAATTTCCAATAATTTGTTGAGCCAAGCTAATTGCTGTTCCGCTAGGAGCGTCTAATTTTTGAAGGTGGTGTGTTTCTTCTATAGCAACTGAATAGTTTTGAAAAGGATCCATCATCTTTGCCAATTTCTCATTCAGCTCAAAAAACAGATTCACACCTATACTAAAGTTCGATGCATATAGAAATGCGGAATTTTCAGACTCACAAAGTTTTACAGCCTGCTCATAATTTTCTAACCAACCGGTAGTTCCTGAAACCACAGGTAAATTAAGCTTGATACAGGTTTTTATATTTTTAAAAGCCGCTGTAGGAATACTAAAATCTATGGCTACATCTGCTTCAGCAAGATCTATGTTTTCTATATCTCCTGTGATTTTATGAGAAATACTATGTCCGCGCTCTATCGCTAGGCGCTCGATGGTTTTTCCCATTTTTCCATAACCTAAAAGTGCGATCTTCATAATTAGAAGTTAAAATTTAAGGACAATCCATAACGCGTCTTTCCTGAGAATTCATCAAAATTCAAGGCAGGTTTAAAGGATAGATCTTCATTAACATTAAATTGTTGCAAGTGAGCATCTACATTGGCATCAATTATATTCAGAATATAAATTCCTGCTGTAACTAATAAGGAGACCTCTTTGTTACGCTGGTAGAATTTTTGAGCTCTAATCAATCCATCTGTTGTAACTCTGGGACTTGATGGATTCACATAGAATTCGTCATCTTTAAATCCGGCAAGTCTTCTTTTGTATGCATTTCGATATCTATCATATTGCTTATCGTTGTCCAGATAAAAATAAATACCTACTCCAAGACCGGCATAGGCGATAGGGATCTTCCAATATTTCCCGTTGTAAGCTTGTCCCAGACCAGGTAAGATAGCGGAGTAAAATGCTGCTTTTGCTGGCGCTAAGGGGTTATATTCTTTGTAATCCTTTTTGGTTTTTACATTAGTATCTTGATTGGTTTTAATCTGCAAAGTATCTTTTTGTGCCACTACAATAGTGGTCACCATAAAAAAGACAAGAGCATTTAATAGATACTTAAGATTCACCCTGGATCATTTTTTTAATTCTATTAAAATCTTCTTCTGAAGTAAACGGAATGATAAGTTTTCCTTTTCCTTTTGAAGCGACCTTGATATCTACTTTGGCTCCTAGATATTCAGAGAATTCTTTGATTCCTTTTTTATATTCCTGAGAAAGATTTGGGCTTTTTGCAGTAGGTTTTTTAGTATCTCCTCCAGCCATTTCACGCACTAATTTCTCTGTATCTCTAACAGATAAAGAACGTTCCAGGATCTTCTCGTAAATATCCAGCTGAATTTGTGGATCCTCAACATTGATAATTGCTCGACCATGACCCATAGTTAAAAAGCCATCTCTCATTCCTGTTTGAATGATCGGGTCTAGTTTCAATAATCTTAAATAATTTGCAATAGTAGATCTGTTTTTACCAACACGATCACTTAATTGTTCCTGAGTTAGGCTAATCTCGTCGAGCAAGCGTTGGTAAGAAAGTGAGATCTCAATAGGGTCTAGGTCTTGGCGTTGGATATTCTCTACCAATGCCATTTCTAAAGATTCCTGATCGTTTGCAATACGTATATAAGAAGGAATTGTCTCTAAACCTATAAGTTTGGAAGCTCTAAATCTTCGTTCTCCAGAAACTAACTGGAATTTATTGAAATCTAATTTCCTAACAGTAATTGGCTGTATAACTCCCAATTCCTTGATAGAAGAAGCTAATTCGCGTAATGATTCTTCATTGAAACTTGTTCTTGGCTGAAAGGGATTCACTTCAATAGAAGTAAGTTCCAATTCAACAATATGGCCTACAAGTTTATCTGCATCTTTATCTTCCGCAGATTTTATATCGTGATCGGGATCTTTCAGAAGGGCTGAAAGTCCGCGGCCTAATGCTTGCTTTTTGGTAGCTTTCGCCATCGTTTAACTATTTTTCTTAATTACTTCATGTGCCAGACTTAAATAGTTACTGGCTCCTTTACTGGCAGCATCATAATTTATAATGCTTTCCCCATAACTAGGGGCTTCACTTAAACGTACGTTTCTTTGAATGATTGTGGTAAATACCATTTCGTTAAAATGCTTCTGAACTTCTTCTACTACCTGATTAGAGAGTCTTAATCTGGAATCGTACATGGTTAATAAAAGGCCTTCAATATCTAACTTATCATTATGGATCTTTTGTACACTTTTAATGGTGTTTAAAAGCTTTCCAAGACCCTCTAGTGCAAAATATTCACACTGGATTGGAATGATCACAGAATCTGAAGCTGTTAAAGCATTCAAGGTTAATAAGCCTAAAGAAGGTGCGCAATCTATAAGGATATAATCGTAACTATCTTTTAAATGGCTTATAGCTTTTTTAAGCATGTACTCACGCTCGTCCTGATCTACCAATTCTATTTCGATAGCTACAAGATCTATATGAGATGGGATTATATCTAGATTGGGAGAGTTAGTCTTTACTATGGCTTGTTCTGCCCTACAAGAATGTTCTAAAAGTTGATAAGTTCCTAATTCTACAGCCTCTACATCTATCCCTAAACCAGATGTTGCATTGGCTTGAGGATCTGCATCTATTAGTAATACCTTTTTTTCAAGAACTCCCAGGGAGGCTGCTAAATTTACTGAAGTAGTGGTTTTACCTACCCCTCCTTTTTGGTTTGCAATAGCAATGATTTTACCCATTAATTGTATTCTGTTTTAGAAGGTAAAAATACATTTTATTATAGGTTAATAAAATGTATTTTGTTAACAGCTTCTTTTAAACCCTCATTGAGGGTTTAATTACCCATCCCGAACTATCGGGATGCCTCAAATTTATAAAAGTGTTTTCCTCCCGAGCCATCGGGACATACGTAGTGGACCTGCCCGTAACATATTCAGGCGGGCTTGCCCCGAGGTTCTTGATTAATTGTTAAGAATTTGTCTTTTTAGAACGTATCATAGCTTCCAGCTGATCCCACATTTCTTCTGGAATTGCTTCCAATAAATTGAATTGTCCGGCGCCTTTTAGCCATTCCCCGCCATCTATAGTGATAACTTCACCATTTACGTAAGCAGAAAAATCTGATAGCATATAAGCAGCAAGATTGGCCAATTCCTGATGTTCTCCAACTCTTTTTAAGGGAACTTTTTTAGCAAGATCGAACTTCTCTTTCAAATCTCCTGGTAATAATCTGTCCCAAGCTCCTTTAGTAGGGAATGGTCCAGGTGCTATAGCATTACTTCTAATGCCATATTTTGCCCATTCTACAGCCAAAGATCTTGTCATTGCCAAAACTCCTGCTTTTGCGGTTGCACTAGGTACCACATAAGCTGAACCTGTCCAGGCATAGGTGGTCACAATGTTCAAAATAGTTTTATCTACTTCTTTCTTGTCTATCCAATATTTTCCAAAAGCCAGCGTACAGTTCTTACTTCCTTTTAATACAATATCTATAATGGTATCGAATGCATTTGCGCTTAATCGCTCGGTAGGAGAGATGAAGTTTCCAGCTGCATTGTTCAATAAAGAATCTACTTTACCAAATTTAGCCACGGTTGCTTCCAGCATAGCTTCAACTTGATCATAATGACGAACATCGCACTGCAATGGTAAACATGTACCTCCAGTTGCTGCTTCTAATTCTTTTGCTGTATTCTCTAATTTCTCTAGGTTTCTGGAAGTTATTGCCACATTGGCTCCTAATTCCAAGAAATAACTTGTCATTGCTTTTCCAAGGCCGCTACCACCACCGGTAACAACTATCGTTTTCCCTTTCAGGGCATCATCGCGAAGCATTTTTTTAGTATAATCCATATTTTTCAGTATTCAGTATTCAGTATTCAGTTGGCAGTGCGTATTCATTAGATTTTGATTAAATCAGCGTACTGCTAACTGTGACTGCATACTTTTTGGTTAATTAATCTATTAATATTTCTAAAAGCTGAATTGCAGCTTCACTAATTTTGGTTCCGGGACCAAAAACTGCAACAGCACCGGCATCGAATAAAAATTGATAATCTTGTGATGGAATAACTCCTCCCACGATCACCATGATATCTTCCCTGCCATGCTTTTTTAATTCTTCTATTACTTGTGGTACTAAGGTTTTGTGTCCAGCAGCCAGTGATGATACTCCTAAGATATGAACGTCATTTTCCATAGCTTGTTTTGCAGCTTCGGCAGGAGTTTGAAATAATGGCCCAATATCTACATCAAATCCAAGATCGGCATATCCCGTGGCAACCACTTTTGCTCCACGATCATGGCCATCCTGACCCATTTTTGCGATCATGATACGAGGACGTCTTCCATCTTGTTCCGCAAATTTATCTGCTAATTCTTTTGCTTTTATAAAGGATTCGTTGTCTTTCATCTGTTTTGAATATACTCCACTAAAGGTTTGAATTTTCGCTTTATATCTTCCATAAACTTCCTCTAAAGCATCACTAATCTCCCCTAGGGTAGCTCTTTCTCTAGCTGCCGATACTGCTAATTCCAGCAAATTACCATCCTTGTTTCTGGCAGCACTAGTTAAGGCTTTTAATGCAGAAGTCACTTCTTCTTGATCCCTACTTTCTTTTATTTGCTTTAATCTTTCCAGTTGTTGTAATCTAACTGTTTGATTATCTACTTCCAGCGTTACAAGAGGATCTTCTTTTTCTAATCTATATTTGTTATTTCCAACAATAATATCGGTCTCGCTATCTATTCTTGCTTGTTTATTAGCCGCTGCTTCCTCAATTCGCAACTTAGGAATTCCAGCTTCAATAGCTTTGGTCATTCCGCCTAATTCTTCTACTTCCTCAATATGTTTCCAGGCTTTTTGGGCAATTTCATGCGTTAAGCTTTCTACGTAATAACTTCCTGCCCAAGGATCTACGGTCTTGGTGATATTTGTTTCTTGTTGCAGATATAATTGAGTATTTCTGGCAATTCTTGCAGAAAAATCGGTAGGTAATGCAATTGCTTCGTCCAAAGCGTTTGTGTGCAGAGATTGGGTGCCTCCAAAGGCTGCCGCTGCTGCTTCAATACAGGTTCTGGCAACATTGTTAAAAGGATCTTGCTCGGTCAAACTCCATCCGCTGGTTTGGCAATGTGTTCTTAACGCTAAAGATTTCTCACTTTTTGGATTGAATTGTTTCACCAATCTGGCCCAAAGCATTCTTGCAGCTCTCATTTTGGCGATCTCCATAAAATGGTTCATTCCAATTGCCCAGAAAAAGGAAAGTCGTGGCGCAAAAGTGTCTATATCCATTCCGGCTTCCAATCCTTTTCTTATATATTCCAATCCATCAGCTAGAGTGTATGCTAATTCAATATCGCAAGTTGCTCCAGCTTCTTGCATATGATATCCTGAAATACTGATGCTATTGAATTTCGGCATCTTTGCAGAAGTATATTCAAAGATGTCAGATATTATTCTCATAGATGGTGTAGGAGGGTAGATGTACGTATTACGCACCATAAATTCCTTTAAAATATCATTCTGAATAGTTCCAGATAATAAGGAAAGATCTACACCTTGTTCCTCTGCAGCTACAATATAAAATGCCATAATTGGAAGCACTGCCCCGTTCATGGTCATGGAAACCGACATTTTATCTAGTGGGATCTGATCGAAGAGGATCTTCATATCTTCCACCGAATCTATTGCAACACCTGCTTTTCCAACATCCCCAACCACCCGTTCATGATCACTGTCGTAACCACGATGCGTTGGGAGATCAAAAGCTACAGAAAGTCCTTTCTGGCCTGCGGCTAAATTTCTTCTATAAAAAGCATTGCTTTCTTCAGCAGTAGAAAAACCTGCATACTGGCGAATTGTCCAAGGTCTTCTCACATACATGGTGCTGTAAGGTCCGCGCAAATAAGGCGCAATTCCCGCAGCAAAATTTAAATGTTCTGCCTCTCCAATGTCACTTTTTGAATATACTTTTTTAAGCGGAATATCTTCTGCCGTTATAAAAGTGCTATCCGAATTGCTATTCGAAGAACCGGGAGAAGTCTCTTTCTTAAGTTTTATATGTTGAAGATTTTTTCTAGACATTTTAATATGCTTTTAAAAGTTGAAGTCCCTCATTGAGGGTTTATTTCCCCGAGGCCTGCCCGAATCATTCAGGCGGGCCTGCCTCGAGATTTCAAAACTAATTCCCCTCCCGATAATTATCGGGACATAGCTCGTGGGCTTGCTCCGAAATTTTTGCTTAATAGCCACTGCTATTGTTCTGTTTTCAGTCTTTCCTGCTCCGATTTTTCTGAAAGCCGTCTTTCTAAAATTGGTTGAAGCAAGGTTTTCCTAGGATTCATTTTTAGGAAAGGATATAATTCCAGTTCATTTGCCATTCTATCATCTGGATTTTGGAATTTATTGGTTCCAATAAGTGTGATCTTTCCAGAATCGAAAAGCTCCTGTTCTTTGGCGGCACTTTCAGCGATCTTTCGTTGAATGATCCCTTCTTTTAATTCCTTTAAAAATCCGCCACCATTTTCTATCTCCTTGAAGATCTCTAAGGCTTTTTCTGCAAATTGCTGTG
>Ga0307488_10003294_pt1 | contig 13552 bp, 12 predicted proteins | sample SB02metaG_FD_202248 | JGI IMG/M metagenome (GOLD analysis project Ga0307488, IMG submission 202248) | Sea-ice brine microbial communities from Beaufort Sea near Barrow, Alaska, United States - SB 0.2 | ecosystem: Environmental > Aquatic > Marine > Coastal | place: USA: Alaska | collected...
TTTATGGGAATGGGGACGTATACTTATATGAAGGGCGGTTTTCCGGGAGAAAATCTTCCTGGTGTTCACGATGCTTTACCCTTTCTGGTGGCAAACGTTAATCGTAATTTGGGGTTCGAAAAAAAGCCGGAAGAATTTATTAACGTGCAAGGACAGCGAGTGATTGTATTGGGTGGCGGTGATACTGCAATGGATTGCAATCGCACCTCTATTCGTCAAGGAGCAACCAGCGTGACGTGCGCTTATCGCCGAGATCAAGAGAACATGCCCGGCTCGCGTCGCGAAGTTGTTAACGCTAAAGAAGAAGGCGTAGAGTTTGCCTTTAATCGTCAACCGATAGAAATTGTTGGTGACGACAAGGTCGAAGGTGTTAAATTTGTAAAAACTCAACTGGGAGAACCAGACGAAAATGGCCGACGTCGACCGGAGGTAATAGCGGGCAGTGAAGAAATCATTCCTGCAGACGTAGTGCTCGTGGCGTTTGGCTTTACGCCTAATCCTGCTGAGTGGTTTGATGAAAAAAATATTAACGTAAACCACTGGGGAGGCGTTGTGGCCCCAGAAGAGCAGGCTTATAAATTTCAAACGAGCAACCCAAAAGTATTTGCGGGAGGGGATATGGTTCGAGGCTCTGATTTAGTGGTAACCGCAATTTGGGAAGGTAGGCAAGCGGGAGAAGGTATGCTCGATTACTTAGATGTGTAAAAGCACCTCTGTCTAGACAACATAGTAGCCATTCTGTCCGTAGCGAAGACGTTAAAAACTAACAGTAATAAAGGGGCTTTTTAGCCCTTTTTTATTGCCTGTTCATTCATATTTTAATGTTTTACTATGGTTAGATAGGCACTGCTAATAATAAGTCACTATTGACAACAGAGAGTACAGGTATTGAAGACACTAAAACATTTATTTGATCGTAATGAAGAGTGGGCTGATGCGATTAAACTCGAGCAGCCAGACTTCTTTTCTCAGCTTTCGACCCAACAATCACCAGAATACTTATGGATAGGATGCTCCGATAGCCGAGTTCCTGCGAATCAAATTGTCAATCTTCTTCCCGGTGAAGTCTTTGTTCATCGCAATATTGCAAATGTCGTTGTCCATACAGATTTAAATTGTTTGTCAGTGGTGCAGTTTGCCGTCGAGGTGCTTAAAGTTAAACATATTATTGTCTGTGGTCACTACGGTTGCGGTGGGGTTAAGGCGTCTATGGATGACCAGCATCATGGCTTAATAGAAAATTGGTTGGGTCATATCAAAGATGTCGCCCGCTTTCATAAAGATGAACTAGAGCCATTAATCGGCGAACCACGGTTCGATCGTTTATGTGAACTGAATGTAATCGAGCAGGTGATTAACGTGGGGAGTTCGACGGTTGTTCAGGGAGCATGGCAGCAGGGAGCGGAACTCTCATTACACGGTTGGATTTACAGCATTAAAAACGGCATGTTGAAAGATTTGGATATGTGTATTAATTCGGCTGAGCAACTACAGGAAAAGCGTTGCTTATAAAATCATGGCATCAACACAAGGTTATTCGCGATGTTTATATCCGCGTTATACACGGCAATTTTAGCCCTGCTGATAATTTACTTGTCAATTGTGGTTATTCTTTCACGGCGAAAAAATAAAATTGCCTTTGCTGACGGTGGTATTAATGAATTAATAGTAGCGCGTTCAGCTCACGCTAATGCCACCGAGTATATCCCCATTACACTCCTACTTATGTTTGGGTTAGAGTTTAATGGTGGACACGGTGTGCTGCTTCATTTGTTTGGTGTGTTATTTGTACTAGGCCGTGTTGTTCATGCTCAGGGTATTTTAAAGGAAGATATTAGGTCGCGCATAGTCGGTATGCAATTAACGTTTTCGGTAATTATCGGCCTCGCTTTAGCAAGTATGACTTATATATTAATGTACTTGTTCTCTGCTTAGCCGGATGATTTTTTCTGTCAAGCATGCGGATTAGCTTTTTGCGCAATGACGACAAAGAGCGGTTAGGCTACAATGGTAGTCTTGTTGTTATGGAGTCAAAAAATCGTATGTCTGAGTTAAAAAACGACCGTTTTCTTCGCGCTTTGATGCGTCAGCCGGTAGATAGAACACCCGTATGGATGATGCGCCAGGCAGGTCGTTACTTGCCTGAGTATCGAGCCTCGCGCGCAAAGGCAGGCGATTTTATGAGCTTGTGCGGAAATCCCGAAACGGCTTGCGAGGTGACGTTACAGCCTTTGGATCGATATCCTGAAATTGACGCTGCCATCCTTTTTTCAGATATACTCACCATCCCTGACGCGATGGGGTTGGGGTTATATTTTGAAACAGGCGAAGGCCCCAAGTTCTCAAAAACGGTTCATACTGCTAGTGATATTGAAGCACTGCCTGTTATCGATATGGCTAAAGACCTTACGTATGTCACCGATGCCGTAACACTCATTCGTCGTGAATTGAACGGACGCGTTCCGTTAATCGGCTTTTCCGGCAGTCCATGGACGTTAGCAACCTATATGGTGGAAGGTGGATCGAGTAAAGATTATGCTCGTACCAAGTCACTGATGTATACGCAGCCTGAAGTATTTGAGTTGTTGATTGATAAATTAGTCCTATCCATTATTGCTTATTTGAACGCACAAATTACAGCGGGCGCGCAAGTGGTGCAAATATTTGATTCTTGGGGTGGTGCCTTATCCCATGATGCGTATCATCGGTATTCTCTATCGCCGATGCAACGAATAGTGAGTGGGTTAATTAAAGAGCATGATGGCCGCCATGTGCCGGTTATACTATTTACTAAGGGAGGTGGTCAATGGCTGCCTTCGTTGGCGGGAACGGGAGCCGATGCGTTAGGACTCGATTGGACCACGCATATTGGGCAAGCAAGACAACAAGTCGGTCAAAAAGTGGCCTTACAGGGCAATATGGATCCCGCCATTTTGTACACTAATCCCAAGCGGATCCGCGAAGAGGTAGAAGATATTTTAACGGCTTACGGAAAAGGTAATGGTCATGTGTTTAACCTGGGTCACGGAGTGACACCGCAAGCTAAGCCTGAAAATGTCGCTGCGTTTTTTACTGCAGTACACGAGTTATCAGAAGCTTATCACTAGAGAAATGGTGGTTTTAGGGCGGTCGTTACAGGGTGGTCGTTTCAGGATGAGAGTTATAGTATTATCATTGGAAGTTTTCACGCGAGCCATTAAATAAGCGTCATTCAAGACGCAGTGATTGTCATAGGAAGTGAAGGTGAGTATAAAACCGATTAAATTAGATGTTCGCTATATCGAGTTAGGGATGTATGTTTCTGCGCTCGATCGACCTTGGCAGAAAACCCCATTTCCCATTCAGGGTTTCTATGTACGCGATCGATCCGAGATCAAGCAGTTAAAAGTGCACTGTCAATATATCTACATTGACATTATTAAAGGGATAGCGCCATCAGATAAAACCCTTTTAGATGTAAAGACGGCGCAAGATTTACCAGATACATATCGTGGCCCATTAAAAGCTATTTATGTTGACGATCAAGTCTACCAAAATAGGCAAACTGTGGCGTCTGAGATGACGTTAGCTCATGCTGTCTATGATCGGTTGATGTTGGAAATGGCTACGGTCATGGGACAAATCACAACAAGATCAAATGTTTCACCCATGCCATTTATCAACGCTAGCTACGCTATGGTCGATAGTATTGTGCGCAATCCCGATGCGTTTATGTGGCTAGTTCGAGTGAGAAAAATGGATAAAAAAAATCCTTTCTATTACTTGTTACGCTCAGCCGCGTGGTCCGTTGTGTTTGGGCAGCATTTAGGGCTAAGTAAAACTAACCTTCGTGTTCTAGCCCTCAGCACCATATTAAGAGATGTTGGGCGGCTAACCTTACCCAAAGTGTTATTATCTAGTAAGGCGGGCGATCCATCCGATTCAGGTGTAGGAAAAATTGTCGTCGAACAAACTATTACACTGCTAAAAGATATCCGTGATATACCTCCCAAGGTGATTAAGACGGTCTCAATGATGTTTGAGCGCTTAAACGGAAGCGGCTATCCTAAGCAGCTACAAGGAGATGAGATTCCTTTCTTATCTAAAATCGCGGGTGTCGCGGTATTCTATGATGAGGCAACATATCGTAAAGGCGAACTTTGTTCTATTCCTAGCTCGCAATCAATATCACGTTTATATGAGGCGCGCGGTAAGCAGTTCCAAGATGATTTGGTGGTGGAGTTTATTAAAGCATTCGGCTTATACCCAACAGGTACGCTGGTGAAGTTATCAACCGGTGAGATTGCGATTGTGGCAGAGCAGAACTACGCTCGTCGGCTAAAACCACGAGTGATGGTCGTCGTCGATAAAAGAGGCGAAGCTCTGGATCAATTCGATCATGTCGACTTGATGGTGGGCGATATGCGAAGTATTGCTCTACCATTACCTTCTCATGTTCGTAAGACAGAGGCACAAATACCCTCTAGAATTGATATCGCAGAAGATGTACAGCCCTATGATTATCCTATCAAAGTGACAAAGATCCGTGAAAGATATATTGATTTTTGTAGTTAACAAAACAATTTTTCACCGGGTAGTAAAACAATCCTTGCCATGAATCCTGCCGATACAAGTCTGGACTATAACAGTCGACCCATTTTTTCTCCCATCATAACGGAGCTGTTGGCGACTAATGAATCGTCCCATGTTGCGGTATCTCTTCCTAACAATACGATAGCGGTCGAACCTAACTTAAAACGCCCCATCTCTTCGCCTTTTTCCAATAGCACAGCGTCAGTATTGTGATAGTGGGTAGTGCGGACTTGTTTTTTGATCGGGGTTACAAGCCCTGACCAGACGGTTTCGATACTCGCGACAATCATTGCTCCGACTAATATAACCGTCATGGGGCCATGCTCGGTATCAAATAAAGCGACAACGCGCTCGTTTCTAGCAAACAATCGAGGTACATTGTCTGCTGTCGTTTCATTCACCGAAAATAAGTCACCGGGCACATGAATCATTGTCTTGAGCGTGCCGGTTAACGGCATGTGTACACGATGATAATCTTTAGGTGAGAGATAAACCGTCGCAAAGAGACCTCCATCAAGTTGCTTAGCAATATCGACATCGCCACCCACCAGTTCAAGTAAGCTGTATTCTTGGCCTTTGGCTTGAAATATATGCCCGTTTATAATTTTCCCTATTTGGCTGATACAACCATCTGCGGGACAAATAATAGCATTAAGTGCTTCTGTAATAGGGCGCTGACCTTGTGCTAATGGACGGGTAAAAAAGTCATTAAAGTGTCGGTAAGAGGCAGGGTCAGGATTGGCGGCAACACTCATATCGACATTGTAACGCCCAATAAACCAACAAATAATACGATGTTTAACCCATGTGATTTTCGTTTCGGCGACCCAGCCTGCCAATCGAGATAATGCGTGTTGAGGGAGTAAATATTGTAGGGCAATAAAAAAAGTTTTTTTCATACAAGTCGCTATAGAGTCGTCATAAAGTGAGTGGTGGAGGGGTGTATTCGTAGGTAATGTTTAATTATAGCGTATATAGAGAGTAAGCTCACTGAAGAATACTTGAAATTTGCATGTGCGCTCATTCAAAGTAACGCGGAAATTTATCACAGAATGATATTCAAATAAGCAATGCGGTAACACCAGTGGCGACTAAAGCTAGCTGCTGGCTATGAGTAACAGGTATTGAGTTTGGACCAATTTTTAGAACCGATCTAAGGTATGCGCCAACTCCTTACCTATAGCTTTAAAATGCTTGTATTTGTCTTTATCCCATTGGCTATGGTCGCAATAAATCAGTGCTTTGGGCTTATTTTGGTGAAAAACAGATAATAAGCCGCATGGCTTGACCCCACAATACTGGGTGAATTGCTTGGGGATTTTAGCGCTAGCTTTAGGTAAGTCTTGTGAATAAAACGATATAGAGCAAGGTTTGGCAATCATTTTTTGAAACAGATTTTTCTCTGTATGCCAGTCAAAGTGAAAGCGTTGAATGGCGGCACTTTCACCAAACCCATGGCGGGTCTGAGTATAAATGTGGCGTTCATCAACCTTCATAATAACGCAATGTTCCACACCAACTCCCCTTGTGAGGGCATTCATGGTGATCGCTAACGCGGTGTCAGGATTGTCACTTTGGCGAATTTTCTCACGCCACGCATCGATAACGCTGGTCTGGGTGGTTTGATTAAACTCGCCTACAGGATCACGGTGTAGACCGCGAACTCGGTTGATGGGCGCAAGTAACCCTTGAAGCTGTGAGGGTAGCGTTACCTTGAGTGCCAGCGAGGTAACGGTCGTGCTTAATTCGTCATTGCTAATGCCTAAATGACGAGATAATAGCGTGGTACAGCGCTGAATATACTTACTATTCCAGTCAAAATAAATAGCGATAACATATTGATTAAGTAGATAAATGCCGGCTTCGACACTATAGAAAAAGTGTCTTGATGCTTTATCATCCTTGAACCACTGGGCCATTCGTTCGTCACTCAACAGGTGGGCTTTCGCCCAGAAGCGTATTTTTTTTGTAGGATTAATCGCGAGTGCGTCAGATGTCATTTTGGGTAAGAGCATAACCTCGTTGGCTTTTTCTAAAAGGTCGGTGAGTTTAAAACCTAGTTTTTTGACGCTTAAGGCAATATATGATTGCGGTTGACAGCGGGCTAAAACCTTTCCATGTGCCATAGTTTTTGGTGCTGCTACCCACATTAGCCATAAAGGCGCGTTAAAAAATAAGGTAGGCAGAAAAAAACGGTCGCTACTCGCGTTATGTTTTTTGTTTAATAGGCTCGAGGCCAAATATGCAGTAAATAAACTAGCAGACAATATTTCTTTAAACCCGTGGGGAGTGGTTGATAATTTTCGACTTTTCATGACTACTTGCTCAATCTTATCTAACCCAATTAGCCCAATTAAATGTACCAAGTGTTGTATGTCGCCACCGTTATGGTTGAAATGTTCTTCGGTGCAATGAAATAGTTTTAAGCATAAGAGAGGGTCTTTTTGAATGCAGGCTGCCAAGGTGGGAGAATCACAATTCTCGTCACGCAATAAGTCAATTACATCCTCTGCAATCGTTTGATCGATGGGCAAGGAGTTTTCAGGCAGTTTTTTCAACCAAATAGATAATCTAGAATCGTTTTCTGCCTGCCGAGAGCGTGCGTTAAGTTTTCCATCTAGCGGAGGTGTTGCCTTTGGCATCGCTGCGGGTGAACTTGGGTTTTCAGTGCTGTACATAAGTGTTGTGCATAGATCAGCCCTACCAATAATCAAAAGAATATTTTAAATATAGTCTATAACCGCTGACTTAGTAAGGTTTTATGCGTCTTCGATCGTGTCTCTCAGGATGAAGTAGCTCTCCATTCGACGATCACTGATTTCTCCGCGTGCGTGAGCCTCTAAAATGGCACATTTGGGTTCATGTCGGTGCTGGCAATCACGAAATTTACACAGGCCTATATGATCTCGCAGCTCAACAAATCCTTCTAATATAGTGCCTTCATCCATATGCCAAAGACCAAACTCCCTTATCCCTGGCGAGTCGATGAGCTGGCCTGCGTCTTCGCCATTGGTCGATGGAAAGTGAAATAGTTGAGCGGTGGTGGTGGTATGAGTACCACGCTGAGTAGCTTCAGTGAGCGCGCCTACACGTAGATCCTGACCAGGTAAGAGTTTATTGATAAGTGAAGACTTGCCTACACCCGACTGCCCGACAAAGACCGTAGTTTTGCTTTGCAGAAAACGTTTTAAATTATCTAAGCCGTCTTGCGGCTCATTGCATCCAGTCTCTGCTGCTAATACGGTTGACGCGTGAATCACCTCATAACCTAGATCACGATACATCGTTGTCAGACCATCAACAATATGGCGGTTCTTGTCGTCAATTAAATCGACTTTGTTGAGTAAGATCACTGGTTTAATACCAATGGCTTCAGCAGCGACCAAATAACGGTCAATCAAAAAGCTGTGGGGGCGAGGAAAAGGCGCTACTACCACTAAAATGTTATCAATATTGGCGGCCACCGTCTTCATGTCGCCATGGGGGTCGGGTCGAGATAAGGCCGATATTCTTGGTAGCACCGCGACTACCACACCTGTTGGCTCGGCATCGCGCCAAATTACTCGGTCGCCCGTAACCAGTGACCCAAGGTTGGTGCGCATATGACAGCGCTTTTTAGCTGCGTTGGCTTTGTCTTCTTCAGTATCATCATGAGAATGATTCGATGACTGGATTTCGACCTGTGTGCCATAGTGAGCAATCACTAAGCCTTCTTGCTCGGCACCTAAACTACCGTGATTGACATTGGCATCAATTTTAGCATTTTTTTTATCGGCTCTTGCAACGCGCTCCTGCTGGACTTTCTCGATGCGCCACGCTTGTTTGCGGGTGATTTTTCGTTTGCTCATGCGGCATTCTCGATAGGTAGCAAAAAGTGATAGAAAGCAGACGGGTTATCAGTAATGTGTTGTTCAACTGGATTTACAGGCATATATCAGTAACACTATAGGCGTCAATAAATAATACTATAGGATGATACGCGAATATGTTGCACGAAGATAACTTGATTTGGATTGACCTAGAAATGACGGGGCTTTACCCCAACGATGATGTGATTATCGAGATTGCGACTATCGTCACCGACAGCAATCTCAATATATTAGCCGAGGGGCCGATGCTAGCTATTCATCAGTCAGGCGAGCGTTTAGCCGCCATGGATGACTGGAATACTAACCAGCATGGCAAGTCAGGATTGACTGAACGAGTGCGCAATAGTCAAATTACTGAAATTGATGCCGAACAGCAAACCATAGATTTTCTCAAACAGTGGGTGCCAGCAGGTAAATCACCCATGGCTGGCAATTCTATTTGCCAAGATCGCCGTTTCTTGGCCAATTATATGCCTGCGCTGGAAAATTATTTTCACTACCGCAATTTAGATGTGAGTAGCGTCAAAGAGCTTGCCCGCCGCTGGAAGCCAGAAGCGATGAAAGGTTTCACCAAATCCGGGGCGCATCTTGCTATGGATGATGTCCGTGATTCGATCAACGAGCTGAAACATTACCGCAAAACTTTTTTTGCTGTCTAGTTAAACTCTACGTGGATGTATTGACGCTTACGTCGACATTCGTTTTGCGCTGCAGTTTATGTAAGGTACTCCATGCGTACCTTACTAGGGTAATCATTAAAATAATAAAAAGTGAATGTAATGGAAGACCTCAATGATATTGAACTGATGATAAAAAAGGGATCGTCCCTTATCGCCATCGAGTCTTACGAAGAGCCAAGAGTGCTTGAGCTCTGTACTCGCTTGGCGATTAAAACATGTAGACCTTTGTATAGCTGGAGTTGCACCGCGGGCTTGCAGAACGGTCTGTTAAGTCAATCGGCAACTGAATCAGATGTTAACCAAGCCACACTCACTAAGCCCGCAGAATTACTCGCTTCTATTCGTCAAAAAAATGAAGCAGGCATCTATGTGCTGTGTGATTTTCATGTGTACTTTGAGGAACCCGAGGTCGTGCGGAGCTTAAAAGATATCGCTCTATATTCCGATAATCAAGTGACGCTCATGCTGCTTAGTCATGCATTGACATTGCCCCCAGAAATACACCGGAACAGCACGAGTTTTCAATTAAGCTTTCCTTCCGAAAATAAAATTCGTCAAATAGTGTTGAACGAAGTGAGACAATGGCAGCAACAACATATTGGGCGTCGTGTTAATGTCGATGCAAAAACCTTATCGTTGCTTACCAATAACTTACGCGGTTTAACCGAGAGCGACGTTAAGCGATTGGTTCACGGGGCCATTGTGGATGATGGCGCGATTACCATCAGTGATGTCGATGACGTGAATAGATCAAAATTCGAATTGATGAATATGAATAACATCCTCACTTTTGAATACGATACAGCTAAGTTTGCCCAAGTAGGCGGGCTAAAAAAATTAAAACAATGGCTAGACGAAAGACAGTCCACTTTTCAGGTATTTCGAAAGATAAAAGCGATACGCCCCCGCTTTAGATACACCAAAAGGTATTTTGCTGTTAGGGGTGCAAGGTGGCGGGAAAAGTTTAGCTGCGAAAGCCATAGCGGGCTTATGGAACGTACCGTTGTTACGCTTAGATATGGGCGCGCTATACAATAAATCCCATGGTGAAACAGAGCGTAATTTACGCGAAACGTTACAGCTTGCGGATAATGTGTCGCCTTGTGTGCTGTGGATGGATGAAATCGAAAAGTCACTAGGTCAATCTGATAATGAAGGTATATCTCAACGTGTGTTAGGCACGTTACTTACATGGATGGCCGAACGTAAAAGCCGTGTGTTTATCGTTGCAACCAGTAATGATATCTCGCGTTTGCCGCCAGAATTATTACGTAAGGGCCGGTTAGACGAAATATTCTTTGTTGATTTACCTAACGCAACAAATCGTGCTGTTATTGCGCAAATTCACTTGCGCCTGCGTCACGTTGACTTTGAAAAAGAGCAGGTAATTGCCATTGCTGAGTCAACTCAGGGATTTACGGGTGCCGAGATAGAACAAGTCATTGTGTCAGCATTGTACTCAGCCAAAGCGCAGCAAAAAACGCTAACCGTCGAGCACGTATTAAACGCAGTGGATGCAACCGTGCCTATTTCTGTGGTGCGCTCAGAAGACATCCAAGCGTTACGTCACTGGGCAAAAGAGCGCCCGGTGATGGCGAATTGACTATATTTTTGTGCGTTGTGACCCCATGTCCTTACACTGTATTAACAGCCATTCGCGCAATGCAATGACCGATGCGTAATGAGTTTTATGTGAAGGTGTTATTAGGTAGTAATTGTGAGGGCTTTTTTGAGGCTCATCAAAAATCATTTCAAGTTCGTTATTTTCCAGCTCACTTCTAATTAACATCCTAGGTAGCAGTGCTGCCCCTAACCCTGCAATAGCGGCTTGAGTTAAAAGAGAAAACTGTTCAAATACCATGCCCGATGTGTTGGCAGTGTTTTGCTTGTAATGAAGTCCCCACTGTTGCCATGCGTCAGGGCGCGAGGATAGGTTTAAGCAAGATAATTGACTTAAATCGGCGGGATGTTTTGGTGTGTTTTTCTTGATCCATTGTGGCGATGCGACAGGAATAATGGTCTCGTCCATTAAAAGCGTACTGTTAGTGTTTGGCCAGTCGGGTAAACCGTAGTGGATGGCGGCATCCACGTTGACATCGCTAAATTCAAATTCAGTGAGTTTTGTGACAAAGTTAATATCAATAGTAGGGTGTTGAGCTAAAAAATCCGGCAGCCGAGGCATAAGCCAGCGCGTGCCAAGCGTAGGAGGTATCGCTAAATTAAACGTATTGCTTAATGGGTCGCTCATAGCGATAAGCGAAGCGTTATGAATGCCTTGCAATGCGTCGTCAATGTGTTGTGCGTAACGCTGCCCCGCCTCGGTTAAATGAATTGTCTTGCGTGTGCGCGTAAATAGAGCCACGTCTAACTGGTTTTCTAGGCTAGAAATTAATTTGCTAATAGAGCCTTGGGTGACATGAAGTCTTTTGGCCGCAGCCGTAAAGCTACCGGTTTTAGACGCGGCATCAAATGCCATTAGCATGCTAGTACTAGGAATAAGGCGCTTTAAATAAATCATAATCCATGACCAAAAGTAATGTTTTTGTGAGGAATAGTCGTTTGCTAATACTGAGCTTGAAGGGCAATATTACACAATAGATTGATATTTTACATAGTGTTTGATAAACGTTGTCATTTTTATAGCTGAATAAACGGTGAAAGTTGATGAGTAAAACGAACCTGAGTGGCGTGCTATATGAGCAAGCGCTGAAGGTTATTCCTGGGGGTGTGAGCCGTAATTCTGTTATGCGCAAACCGCATCCGGTATACGCTAGCCATGGCGAAGGTTGTTATGTGACCGATGTCGAGGGTGTTAAGCGTATCGATTTTGCTAATAATATGTCGTCACTCATACATGGGCATGGACGACCAGAAGTGGTGGCAGCGGTAACGGAGCAGCTGCATAAGGGAACGGTCTTTACTATGGCAACAGAAGTAGAGATGCGCTTTGCGGAACATTTGTGTGCTCGCAGTGCTAACTTTGAAAAAGTACGTTTTGTTAACTCGGGTACCGAAGCAGTGATGACGTGTATAAAAGCAGCGCGTGCTTTCACTGGGCGACAAAAGATTGCCAAGATAGAAGGTGCTTATCATGGCACTTACGACTATGCCGAAGTGAGTCAAACAGCGAAGCCCAATACGTGGGGTGAAGTGAATGCGCCGAAGAGTGTGCCAGTTGCTTACGGTACCCCGCTTTCAGTGCTTGAGGATGTGATTATTCTACCGTTTAATGATATCGAACGAGCTTTAGTTATTCTTGATCAGTATTCTGGGCAGGTAGCGGGCATTTTAATCGACCTCATGCCTCATCATGTTGGTTTGTTAAGCGCGACCCCTGATTTTGTTCGGGCGTTGCATCAATGGGGGCGTGATAACGGCGCTTTGCTTATTGTTGATGAAGTGATTACCTTTCGTAATCATTACGGTGGCGCGCAAGAAGCTTATGATGTGACTCCAGACTTGACCGCATTAGGGAAAATTATTGGTGGCGGTTTCCCTGTTGGTGGTATAGCAGGGCGGGCAGATGTGTTGGATGTGACCAATCCATTATCGAATAAATTTCTATTTCCGCAGTCGGGTACTTTTTCTGCGAATAACATCACCATGACAGCGGGGCTTGTGTCCATGCAGCTATTAGATACATGTGCGCTTGAAAAGCTTAATAGCTTAGGAGAATATGCGAGAGAACAGTTGCGCGAAGCGATTCGTATTGCGGATGTTAGTGCCTGTGTTTCTGGGCAAGGTTCTATGTTCCGTATTCATTTCACATCTGATTTGCCGAATAATTATCGTGAGGTGTATGCTAGTCCAGTAGAGGAAAAGCAGGCTCAACAATTTATCGATTATTTATTTCAACATGGTATAGCGTTAATGAATACCGGCACGGGTGCGTTATCGACAGCCATGACCGATGTCGAAATAGATAAAATGGCAGAAGTGGCGTTACAGGGCTTACGTCAATTGAAAAAGGCAGCAACGGTTAAAGGAGAGTAATGATGTCGGTGGTATCAAAAAATAATTTACGGAAACAGTTCGCCATAGCAATGTCGACCATGTATCAGCAAGAAGTGCCGTTATATGGCACGCTAAAAAATATGGTAGAAGACATTAATCGTGACGAACTGAATACTAATGTTGCATTAGTTGAACAGTTAACCGCAGGGCATAATTTAGCGCGTTTAGCCGAAGAGCGGCATGGCGCTATTCGTGTAGGATCGGCAAAAGAGCTGTCAGCTATACGTCGTTTGTTTTCGGTAATGGGTATGTATCCAGTGGGATATTATGATTTATCTGTCGCGGGTATACCGGTACATTCCACCGCATTTCGCCCGCTTACCCATGCTGACCTTTCAGTGAATGCTTTTCGTGTTTTCACCTCATTGCTCAGGCTCGATTTCATCAGCGATAAAGTACTGCGTGAAAAAGTGGAAG
>Ga0307488_10003295_pt1 | contig 13550 bp, 10 predicted proteins | sample SB02metaG_FD_202248 | JGI IMG/M metagenome (GOLD analysis project Ga0307488, IMG submission 202248) | Sea-ice brine microbial communities from Beaufort Sea near Barrow, Alaska, United States - SB 0.2 | ecosystem: Environmental > Aquatic > Marine > Coastal | place: USA: Alaska | collected...
CGCGGATATCGTGGGGAAGTTTTACAACTACAAGCCGTCAATCGACGGCCCGCGGAGTTACCCGCTGACGTCGTTTGGCGTGCTTGGCGTGTCGGTTGGCACGGAGTTTGGGGCGGGGGCGGGGGGGGTACCGGTGTCTGGCGGCGGAACGAACGCGGTTAGCGGCGTGTCGCAACGAACGCACGCCGCGCGCGCACCTGCAGGCGTACCCCTGGGCGTCCCCCTTGGTGTCGGCCCGGAGTCGTTCAACGCGGGCAGCGCGGCGAACAACGAAGCGCTGTGGCAATGGCAAAACACTTTGGCGGCGCTTTCGGGACGAGCGGGGCACCCGCCCGGGGTATTCGCGGTGGACGCGAACTACGCGTCGTTGTTCGCGCCTCCCGTGACGACCAGGGAGGTTATGGAAGTGCGGCTCGCGAACGAACGCGCGTTCGCGGAGCTTTGCAAGGAAGTAGAGGACACCTTGGTTGCGGCGACGACCGCGCCGCCGACGCCGACGCCGACGCCGAGCGCCGGTAGCGCGCGTAGCGTCGACGAAACGCACGCGGCGCGCGCCGCGCTGTGCGTTCGCGTGGAGAAAGTGCTGCGACAAGTAAGCGAGAAACGCGCGGATATGAACACCACGGAAAAGGGAAAGCTCGCGTCTGGGGTGGTGGCGCTGCAAGCGTGGGTCAAAACGCAGCTGCAGCAGCGAATCGAAGAGCTCACCGCGCGGGCGTGGGATCGCGACGGGGACGTGCAGACACAAACCCCGGGAAAAAGTCACAAAGGCGCGTTCGCCGCGCTCGCGACCGTGGCGGAGGCGAGCGAGGCGCAGCACGTGGAACGCGCGGTCGCGCCCGTGAACGTGGATGGCGACGTGCGGAGCGAATAAATATATATAAATAGTCGCCTGTTATAAACGACTAAACACCCTCCAGGGAAAAAAAGAATTCATGTTCAATCTCACTCTCTCGATGCGAAGGTCGAGGTGATTTTCAACGTAATCGCGGTCGCGTGTTTCGCTCGTAACCGGTAGCGCTGCCTACTTCTCACAAACGCCGCGTTGCTTTGCTCACAAAAAACGAGCTCACGCCAAGACGAGCCCGAGCGCGATGCTGCCGACAAGCGCGGCGGCGCGTGCGACGGCGGCGCCCGCGGCGGAGGCGGTTGTTTCTTCGTGCGCGTAGTGCACGTGTCCCGCTTCGCAGTCGCCGTGGGCTCTGCCGGCCATGAACATGGTGTTGTTCATGCCGTGGCTCCCGGGGCATCCCATAGCGAGGCCTCTGTTGTTCGCGGCGTCTTGCGTCGCGTCCATCGTGACCGAGGTGTTGTAGCACTGGAACCCGGTCGCCGCGCCCGTGGCGTTGCACTTCGCGACGCACACGTCGCTGGGGCACGGCACGGCGTGCGTGGCAAGGGCGTAGTCCGCCTTTCCCTGGATGCTCGTCAAGGTCAGCACGCAGGTGCTGTAATTAGCACCCGCGTTCTCTTCCATCGTGACGTACTCGTCCGCGCCGCAGGGGTGCTGCAGGGTTTGGGGTTTGGGGTTTACGGGGTAAGCGAACGGGTGAACGATCCGAGTGCGGAAAAGAAGATCAGCGGTCGGGGCGGATGATTGATGGGGCCCAGGGATTAGGTGACGGTCGGCGTGACCGCCGCGCCCCCCGCGTTTCTCGCGTGCCGACGATGAAAGCACGAGAAACGCGCTTTTGCAGGCCACGCGTGGCGAGGAAACTGGGGAAATGCGTCCGGGTTCGTGCGCACCGTGGCCAAGTACGCGGCGCGTTCGCCGCAAGTCGCGGTGCAGGCCCAGGTCGATTCTTCTTCGTGCGTGTCCATGTCGGTCATGGCGTGCGCGCCGGCGAGGAACGCGAGCACGAGGGTCACGAAAAGAACGCGGAAGGTGTGTGAACGAGTGGAGGACATGGTTGAGACGTGGGGGTGTTGCATGCACGCGTGTGGGCGAGGGTGGAAGTGTCGTACTCTCGGTGCGGCCATCGTTTTTGCCGTAACGGGTGCCGAATGAACGCGTTTGGACCAATCGAAGGCGAACGATCAGAAAGGCGCCGCCACCCAAAATTCTCGCCACAGATGCTTTGAGTCATAACCCATGCAGTGCGCGTCACATCCGCTCAACTCGCAAAAAGTGCTCGGCACCCGGAAAGATGCGCCGCAGATAAAACATTCCCCACTTCTCCAGTGACGACTTTTCCGTCACGAACCGACGAAACTATAATCGTGGGGAGAGAACGATTTAATCATCTCATCGGGGTTCAACCGCACACCAGCGCGCGCGCCTCGCACGTGGAGACGCGCGCACGCTTCACGCGTTGGGTTGTGGCCGCTGCACGGGTGGGGCTACCGCTTCCCACGTCGTCTTTGTAACCGAACCACGTCCGCCGACAGATTATAAAGCAAAACTTGCGGAAAGGGACTGGATTGTTTTCGCACTCGCACGCGATGCCGGGTGGTGACCTTCGCGATCTGTATCGTGTCGTGGAGCGCGTCGTGTCTGGGCGACCCGGCGGTTTGCGCGTGACCGCGGAGAAGGACGGGCAGGCGCTGCAGGAGAAGTACGGCAACGCGTGGCTGGATACGTGCGGTGAAAAGCAAACGGAGAGCGCGAGGGTGCCGATTTCCCCGGGGACGGGCCCTTCAAAAACCGGTGGTGGGGAAGATGATGCCGCCGGGGATGAACACGGTTCGCGACACACGGAAACATCGGCACGAACAAGTCCCGTGCCACAACCGCCGGTGCGGACGATGCCCCACACAATGGCACCAACCACGCTTGAGTTTTTGATTGCGGCGGAGGCGGAGTTGGGTGGACGTGCGTGGCCGCCCGGGGGGGAGGCGGGGGCGGCGGCGACCGCGGTGCTTGACGATGCGCTGGAAGCGGCGGAGACGGCGGAGACGAGTTCGCGCGACGTTTTGGTGGACACGGAAATCGTTGGGGGCGTCGAAAACGCACCTCTCGCCGCGTTGTGGCTGACACCGGCGGTTGAAGCACAACCGCAGCTCACAACGTCGCACGACAGTTTCAGCAGCATCCCCGCGAGTTCGCGCGTCGCGAGCGACGACGACGCGGGTTCGAAAAAAGAAAAAGGCGAAACAACACTGCAAAGCGAACGCCACCCGGTTGACACGAATTCGCAAAGAAAAAGCGACGCGAAAGCAAAGCGAGCGAAGCGAAACCTGGACAGCGCGTTGTGGCAGGTCGGGTGTTTCTGTTTCGGGTTCCTCGGGGTGGTTGTTTTGTCTCGGGTGCGTGCGCCCGGCCGGACGAAGGAAACAAGCGCGAACGCGCGGTCGAAACCGATTGGGGAAATCGCCGAGGTTGAGCCAAACGAAAACAAGCCAAAATCGCGCACGTTCGCGACGCACTCGAATCGAAGAGCGGAAGTCGCTTCCCCAAGAATCCTGAAAGAAGTGTTTAGCCCCTGAGTGCTGTACAGCTATGTTATTTCGCGAAAGACGTTTAATTAGTCATCACTACGGTAAGCACGACTCGCTTTTGTGCGTCGCGACGAAAGGGTACCATCAGGCGCGTCCCGCTGTTTTCGTTTTTCCGGGACGGCCTTCATTTTCACCGGGGTTCGTCACGCGTCTCAAAAGCCTTGTCCTCTCGTTCCTTCGCCACCCGTGACCTGTGCCTCTGCCTCGCGCCGAACACGTAATACACGAGCTTCGACGCGGTGTGCTTGACTCAGGCTTGGTGCTCCTGCGGCGGTACGGTGGGGGGGCGTCAGGGTTGGTTTCTCTAGACTGTGGAGAAAAATTCGGGCCACGCGATCGTACCTGAAACGACGCACGAGCAAAGCGGTCGAGATGGCAAGTCAACCCCCCCGCGAACACGGATAAGCACGGCGGGTGTTCGCCACGCGTGGAACCGCACGCCGCGGGCGCATCCTCCGCGCTCATGCGTGCCCACCGCCGCACGTGCCGCGCGTCCGGGAATGGAGAAAGTGTTTTCCAGATTCGATGTGAAAAGAGCTCCCAAATACATAGATAAAGAACCATCACTACCTCTCGCGCTCCCCCCACCTCCTCACCGCGTCATTTGTTCTTCGATCTCTTCCAGAGTTTTCCCCTTGGTTTCCACTACGGTGAGGTAAATGGACACCAGGGCGACGACGCACATCGCACTGAACAGGTAGTACGTCCCGGCTCTGCCGAAGTCTTCGATTATGGTGGGCAGGTACAGCGAGACTAAAAAGTTGGAACCAAAGTTCGTCAACGTCGCGGCGCCGACGGCGGCGCTCCTGACGCGTTGCGGGAATATTTCCCCCACTAACAGCCACGCGATGGGGCCGAAGGACACTTGGTACGCGCCGACGTACATGAACACCGCGACGACACTCGCGGTGGCGGTGTTCTGGTCGATGGAGGCGCCGGAACCCGACGCCAGGGAAGACGAGCACGCGCCCAGCACGAACGTCGCGAGGGTCATCACGGAAACCCCGCCCAGCAAAAGCGGTCGTCGTCCCAGCGTATCCACGTACTTCACCGCGACGCCGGTCATAACAAGCTTAAACAAACCCAGAATCACGGAAACCCCCGCGCCTTGGGACGAGTCGTACCCGGCGGCTTCGAACACTTGTTCCGCGTAGTACCTGCGATTGTAAAAATAAATGTCAGTCTTGTATGGGCAATCAGTCGGCGGAATGTGGTAATTGGGAAATACTCACAGCACGCTCGGCTGGCCCGTGATTTGCTGGAACAGCACCACGCTTAACCCCACGTACAGGGGTTTCAGGTTCCGTTTCTGGAACAGGTCGCCGATGCCCCCGGTCTTTACACCAGCGCTCTGGGTCATGATCAAGCTGATTTCGCTTTCGAACTGCTCACCAACCGCGACCTTTCCCCGCACCTTTTGAAGCGCGAAACGCACCTCGCCCTCCCCGGCGCCCTTCTGCGCTAACCAGCGCGGCGAATCTGGAAGCCCGCTCATCCCGAGCGCCAGCGCCGCCGCGACTGGTGCTGAGGCGGCGAGCAACGGCCGCCACCCACCCTCCTCGCCGTTTATCACGAAACACCCCAAATAACCAAGCAAAATCCCACCCACGATGAATCCCTCCTTCACGGAAATGAGCAAACCCCGCACCCGCGACGGCGCGGTTTCGCTTACGTACATGGGCGCCGCGTGCATCGCGAAGCCGATACCCAGGCCGTACGCGAACCTTCCCGCAACCAGCAGCTCCAAACTGGGCGCCGCGCCCTGCGCGCACGACCCGATGAAGTACAAAAGCGCCGCGAGCTGAAGCTCGCGCTTGCTTCCCAGCTTGTCCCCCAGGGAAACCGCCGCGAGCGCCGACGCCGTCAACGCACCCGCCAGGGACGCGCTCACCACCGCCCCGGTTTGGATCGCGTCCAGGTCGTACCACTCCGTGCCGCTCGTCGCGGCGCTTGACAGGTTCGCTAGCGCACCAGACGTCACGCCGATGTCCCACCCGAAAAGCAAACCGCCGATCGCGGGGAACACGAACGCCAAACCCGTGGCGCGCCAGTCCACCGCGATTTTCTCCTTGGAAACCGGAACGCGTTTCTCGCTCGTCATTTCCAACAAAGAGACTTCTTCAGGATCCGCCTCGTTGTCCAACGACGCGGCCCTCGGGCCGTCATCGACGCTCATGCGAGGTGAAAACCCGGGACCGTGTTTGCTGAATCGCATCATGTCGCCGCCGGGTGAGAATCCGGGGGAAGCCCCGGAGGGAACGCGCGCGTGCGCGTTTTTTATGAGGCGCGTCTGACCTCGGATTTTGGGGGACGCGCTGAAGTTTCGGGTGGGAAGACACGCGCGCGTCCAGGACGTGTCCCGAGCGATTTTCCTTCGATGTACGCGACAAGACGTACCAACACCGGAAGCGACACTCAAGCAAGTGTTGCTCATGCCCCCAGGTGCGCGATGGACGCCGGTCGCGCGACGAAGAGTGGCCGGCTTCCCCGTTTCCTGGACGCGCTTCTTTTCCGATAATATTTTTTTCGTCGTCTGCGTTGGCACCCCCGATCCGGGCAGTGGAAAGGCGCACGCCGCCGGGCGTGGTGGTGGGAGCACTCAGACACCATGAGCTGTTATCCGGCGAGCACGCAGAAGCGCTTCTGGATCCTGACGCGCGAGGACATCGAGTCGCGGCGTTCGGAGGCGAGAACGCGCGCGATCGAGAGCGCACGGGACGCGAGAGCTGGCGGGGAGCCGTTGCCGGGGGATGGGCCCGATCCTTTGACGGACGAGGAAGAGACGCTGTTGCGACGGTACTACGAAGCCAAGATTTTGAAAGTGTGCGCCGCGTTTAGCCTGCCGTCCAAGGTACAAGCCACCGCGGTGACCCTGTTCAAGCGTTTCCTGATGGGCACCAGCTTGTTACAGCACAACCTGAAGGTGATGATGTTAACGTCCATTTACGTCGCGTGCAAAGTCGAGGAAAACTACGTCAGCGCCGAGGAGTTTGGGAAAGGAATGCACGAAGACGCGTCCCGGGTTCTTAACGCCGAGCTCACGTTGTTGTCCGGGTTGCAGTTTCAGCTCGTGACGTACTCGCCGTACCGAGCCGTACACGGCTTCCGGTGCGACCTGGAGGAGATGATGGAGGCAAACGAGTTGGACGCGCCGGCGGTGTCGCGCGAAAAGCTGGACGAGTGCGTGGGGTGCGCGCGGCGCACGGTGGATAAACTCATGCTCACGGACGCGCCGTTGATTTACGCGCCTGGAAAATTGGGGTTGACCGCGTTCCGAGCCGCGGGCAGGGAGCTTAAAATCGAAGCGGTACAGAAGTACGTCGAGAGCGTGCAGGCGCGAGAGGAAGCGCCGGAGTCGGGCGCGCTTTTGGGCAGTTTAAACGCGCTGGACACGATGGCCAGGGTGGGGGGAGAGGAGCCGAAGGAAGAGGTGGTGCGACACATCGACAAGAAGCTGAAAGCGTGGCGCACGTCGAACCCCGTGGCGAAAGCGGCCGGGGATGGGGATGGGAAGGAAGGACGGGAAGGGAAACGACACAAAAGCGCGAGCAAAGCGACGCGGGACGCGGAGGAGGAGTCGGCGTTTGACTGACTGTTAGTTTTTTGTTGCACGCGTTTTCACCTCGCTAGCCAAAAGTACACACGCGCATTAAACCCAATAAACCCGCCAGGGTTTCCGTGAACACCACGGGTGCTTGTTTGATTCGTCGCATCGAGTTTGCCGTGGCTCCGATATTTTCCGCGAACGTAACCGCGGTGGCGTGGTAGGTCAACGGAACCAGGGGCGGTTCGAATTCCCGCCGCGCGCGAACCGCCGCCGCCCCGACGTTGTCCCTCCCGTCCGCCGCGTGCGCCTCGATTTCCTTCGAAAGCGCGCCGAGCCTGTGCCGGGCGTCAACCAGGGCGATGCCTTTGGCTTTGCGCAGCAGGGAAAGCACCGCGCCGTCGCGCTCGCGCGTGAAAGTCTTGAACACGTCCTCGCCCGAAACGAGGTCAAAGTCGTGAACCTCCGCGACGCGCACCAGCGCGTCGCTCGCCCCGACGTCGCCGTTGAAGTTGGACATGGCCACGGCGAACGACGGCGCCAGCGTCGCGACGTCTTTGCAAAACGCACTCTCCACCTCTTTTTCCTTCACAACCTTACCCGCGGAGAAACAATTCCGGTCCTCGGGAGTTAAACGCACGCCTCGCTCGGCGAGCGAGGCGAGGAGCTCTCGGGCGCGCATTTTTAAACCCACCAGGGTTTCCAGTTCCGAAACGGGAACGCTGCGTAACGCGCAGTACCCTTCGCCGACTTCGATTTCCACGCCAGCGCCCGCGAAGCGCTCGTTGCCGGACGGTACCACGGTCACCACGCACGCGTCGCCTGACGCGGAAGGACGCACGCTCCACGACGTGTACGGAAGGTACTCATGCCGCGACTGTAACAGCGAAAGGTGTCCGAGCTTCACGGTGCTGTACGTCAACACGCCGTTTTCCACGCGGACGTCGGTCACCCCGTCGGTTCGCCACCGTTTGTTTGACGCATCCCACCACCCGACAACCGGCTCCCCGTCGGACAACACCAGGTCAGGGGAAAGCCGGTACGACACGGTCACGGGAGGCGCGAAAAGGTCCACGATATCGAAATTCGGCTCGTTGCCTGTGGTGGGGATGGGGTACGGAACGCGCCGGACGTCCGTCGTGAGCGGCGTTACGAGGCGCATGGTCCACTCGTTCGCCACCTCGGGAAGCGGAGGCAGGGTAAGCAAATCCAAGGTCAGGACGCCACCGATGGACTCAACCGGGCCGAGGGGTTTCTTTTCTTTTTTCACAGGGTCCACGACCGCGTCAGTGGAGGGGGTCAGTTCCGTGGTTTCCTCCACGGGCGTCCCACCGGTGGTTTCCTCGGTTGTTTTCGTTTCTGCGTCGACGACGTCGGGCTCGGGTTTCGGTTTTGTCTCCGCGATTTCCGTTTCCGTTTGCCCGGGTTCCGCGTTTTCCTTTTCGTTTTCCTCGGTAGCCGGTTCTGCGGGTTCGCCAAGTGGCGCACCATCCGGCGAAGGCTCCGGCTCGGTAGTTTCCTCAGCCTCGGTGTTCTGCGCCGCCTCCGGTTTCGCCGACCCCGCCTCCACTTCGTCGAAGCTTTCAAACTCGCAGTACGTTCGGTGAAACGCGCGTATCGCGATGGTCGCCATCGACAGCTCCTTCGGAAGCTCCAAGCACAGGTCGTCGAAATCAGGCACGTGAATAGCCTTGAATCGAGGGTTCTTCACGTGGTTCATCCAAAGCGCGTATTTAAAGTCGTCGCGAACGCGGTGCACTAAAATTTCCCCATCTTCGTTCTGGTGCTTATCCGCCGTGTGTAACAAATGTGCGCTCGCCCGGTCCATCGTCGTCTCCGTCAACGCTCGAACATGGCGGCGACATTTCTCCAGAGCCTCTGCGCTTGGAGTTTTGCCCTCAACCAACGCCCAATCCCGGTACAGTTCCGCTTCGCGAACGATAAGCTCGTGGATTTCCGCGGTGTCAAGCGCGTCGCTCAACGACGGCGAAACAGTCTCCGCGATTTGCGACTCGTATCCCAAAACCTGCCTTTCTTCGCGTGGATCCGGGCGCGCGCAGCACGACGAAAACCTCTGCCACTCGTACGCTTCCTGGTCATGTGTTCTATGGATAGATAACTCCTCAGCACGGGCGAATTCGAAACCTTCCTGCGCCTGAACCTGAGACGCGAGCACGGCATCTGCCGCCGCCACGCGCTCCGCTTCCTCGGCTGCTAACACCGCATCCTCAGCCTCTCTCTGTTTCCTCGCGATCTCGGCGACCCGCTGGCGCTCCTCTTCCTCCGCTGCCGCAGCAGCAGCAGCAGCCGCGGCCGCGGCTTTCTTCTCGGCGAGTTTCTCTTTTTTGTTCTTCTTTTCTTTTGGCGGCTGTAACACGAAAGGAAAGGGGGTGCGGAGAGGGACGATGGAAGTCAGCGACCGAGGGGAGGAATGAGCATCCGACGGGCAGGAACCAGGACAAACGCAGAATGCAGCGGCCAGGGGCGAGAGATTGCGGCGAGCGTGGCACGAACCATTTTGACTCCCCCTCTGAGAGAATGCGCGCACCGCGCACTGAGACGTGCCTTTCGCGGGACAGACTTACGCCGCCGCGCGTCCGCGCTACCCCACTATGGTCTGGTCGTTGTCCCCTCGTTGCCAAAAGTGGAATCGAACGGGAGAGTCGCTCTATTTTCGGTTTGAGTTTCGTCGGGTTTTCTTCCGTCGACCACACAAGTTTTGTGCGCGCGTGCCATGAGCCTTCGTCGCACCGCGGTGCAAGGTGTGCGAAGTGCGCACGCCGCGTGGAGATGCGCGACGATGCCGAGCGCGCGGAATGTGCGTCCCTTGGAAGACGCGCATTTGGCGACGGGGGAGTGGGCTCGGTGCCTACTACGTCAGGGCGCCCGAAACTTCGCGTCGAGCCCCATCGAGGATAGTGATATCTTCGGCGTGGGGGGCTCGCAAGGTATCGACACGTATACGAGCAAGGGCTTCGTCATTGGAGGGGTTGAGTATCAAGGCAACGTGTTTTTGTATCAGGAATTGTCGTTGCTGTGGGGGGTGAAGTCCGTGCAGGAGATCACGCCGGATGCGCTCGTCGCCGCGCACGCCGTGGACCCACCGCCTGATATTCTCATCATCGGATGCGGGAACAAAATAGAGGCGCTGCCGGCGGCGACGCTTGAGTTCTTTCGAAACACGGAAACGAAGCTGGAGGTTTTGGATACCCCGAACGCGATTGCTACGTATAATATACTCGTACAAGAGGGAAGGCAAGTAGCGGCGGCTCTTTTGGTACCTTCGGCGTAACGTCTGTTTTTTCGTCGAGCGTGTAATAATATCACTGTCATAAATGGCTTCGTATATCCTCCTCTCGCCGCGACCTTGAGTCGCGTAGTGGAGTGTGTCATCATATCTTCGGTGCTCCACGTCGTGAACCAGCAAACTGTGTTCATACACACACAGCGCAAAAGAACGCTGTGCTCTGAAAAATATTTCTCCAATCGAAATTTTCGGCCCCCACGTCGTAGACTACTACAACCAAATCTCGTCTCAAAAACTTGAAAGGGCGCGTCCCTTGCACTCGCTTCATTAGCCGGGGCGCGGGCGTCAGGCGGGTAAACCATTACCCCGCACCTCGCTCGGCGATGGAGTCCGGTGCGGATGATGTGTTTCTAAGCAGCGACGTGGACCTGGACGTTCGCCTGAAGGTGTGTGCCGCCAAGTCCACTGTGTTTCTGGGAATGCGTAAAACTCAAAAAGAACATCACTCGCTCACCGAGCTCTTCCCTCCCACTTCCCAACTTCGCAGGTTACTGAGTTCCATGGCCGCTTGCCGACGGTGCGTATGCAAGCTCACACCCATCCTTTCTGCTCGAGTAAGTGGCTTACCAAATACTGACCTAGCCCTATTCGCCTCCCTCGCTTTTCAGGAACTGTTGTCTGGGAAAGGCCAAGCTGAGCTCAGCGTGACGTTTCAATTGTTCGCGGAAGACGAGCCTTTGACGACGCCGACCTGCACCGCCTCTGGGACGTTTGACCAAGGCGTCGTGGTGTGGGGGGAGACGATTTTCTTCCCGATTAAGTATCGGGACTTGTCCGAGAACGCCCGGCTGAACATCAAGGTTTGGAACGCGAGAAGAATACACAAACGGGAGCTCGTCGGCGAGGCGTCGTTTCGGTTGTTTGATGAGCGACGCTCGCTTCTGCGGGGAAATCAACGCGTGTTTCTTACGCGCACGCACGAAGGGAAACTTGCACGAGAGCCTTCCGGACTTGAAACCACGTCGACGTCAACGGAATGGGGCGACCTGGACATTCTCGAAACGCGGCTGAAAAAATACGAGCACGGCGATATCAAACAGGTGGATTGGTTGGACGCGCTGACGTTTGCGAGAATCGCGGAGATGCAGGGCGCGCGTCGCGCGGAGCAGTACGCGGAAGGACGGATGGATGTCCACGTCGAACTTCCCATGTTCTCGGCACCTGTGATATTTTGTGAACTTTCGCCAGCACCCACGGTGTCCAGCGCGATGCCTCGTTGGGATCAGCTCATCTGGCTCGTGGACAGCGAAGTGAACATGGGGCTGGAGAACCCGGCGGAGCGTAAGCATCAGAAACTGACGCGCAGCGTCGCTCGAGGAGTGGTGGACCACGACTTGAAGCCGAATGGGAACGAAAAACGCAGTTTAGCGGCGGCTATTCGCTTGCCTCCCACTCGAGTGTTGGGCGCAGAGTACAGCGCGCTGTTGTGGAAGTTTCGCTTCTCTTTGCGCGCGGAATCCGAGGCGCTTACGAAATTTCTTAAATGCGTCGACTGGGGCGACGCCGAAGAAGCTAAAGCTTCCATCGAGCTCATGTATCAGTGGGCGCCAATCGACCCAGCGTCTGCGCTCGAACTGCTGTCTCCTACGTTCACGAACACGGATGTGAGAAAATACGCGGTGTCAGTCCTGTCAGATGCCGGGGATGATGAGCTTATGGGTTACCTGCTGCAGTTGGTGCAGGCGCTGCGATACGAGTCCGAGGACAACAGCCAGCTCGCGCGGTTCTTGGTTGACCGCGCCGTTGCAAACCCGGTGCTGGCGAACTTTCTGCACTGGTATTTAGTTGTGGAGTGGGAAGATCCAACCTTCGCACCGCGGTCTGCGCATACGCATCATCTTTTCGAGGAAGCGTGCCGCTCAACGGGCGCGGTTGGTGAGGAACTCTGGGACTCGCTGCGGCGACAAAGCGAACTCATGGCGCAGTTGACGGCGATCACGCGCGAGCTAAGCGCGATGGGACGCGGTCAGCCGAAGAAGGTGGAACGGTTGAGGGGTATCCTGTCCGACCAAGGTGCGTTCGGTGAGCTTGCGTCGTTCTCGTCACCCTTGCCGCTGCCTATCGACCCTTCCTCTACAGTGATTGGAATTATTCCAGACCGCAGCACGGTTTTCAAATCCGCGCTGAGTCCGCTGAAGCTGGCGTTCCGCACGTCCAGCGGCGAGGTGGTGAATATGATTTTCAAGAAAGGCGACGACTTGCGACAAGATCAGCTGTGCGTACAGATGATCTCGCTCATGGACCGGTTACTGAAGCGAGAGAACCTTGACTTGAAGCTCACGCCTTTCCGCGTGTTGGCCACTGGCGGCGACACTGGGTTGATTGAGTTTATTCCCTCGCAAGCCATGGCGGACATTTTGGCGGAGCACAAGACGCTTGCTAAATTCCTCACGATGCACAATCCGGACCCTGACGGTCCATACGGTTGCTCGGCGGCCGCGCTGATGAGGTTTGTCAAGAGCTGCGCCGGGTATTGCGTCATCACATACATCCTCGGGGTTGGCGATCGACACTTAGACAACTTGATGCTCGCGCCCGACGGCCGTATGTTCCACATCGACTTTGGATTCATGTTGGGACGCGACCCGAAAGTGTTCCCGCCGCCGATGAAACTGTGCAAGGAGATGGTGGAAGCCATGGGTGGCACTGATAGCGCGTACTTTGGCAAGTTCAAGACGTACTGCTGCGAAGCGTACAACATCCTTCGCAAGCACGCGGTGCTCGTTCTAAACTTGTTCAGTTTGATGGAGCACTCGAACATCCCTGATATCTCGCAGGATAGCGAAAAAGCGCTTCTGAAGCTGGAGTCCAAGTTTGCGCTCGATCTCGACGACGAAGCGGCGATGCAGCACTTCCAGGTGTTGATAAACGAATCCACCAACGCGTTGTTTCCCCAGTTTTTCGAGACGACGCACAGGTTTGCACAGTACTGGCGGTGAGAGGTGGTGCGCCGGAGAATTCGAAGAAGCGAGAATGTTTTTGTCTCGAGTCGGCGCCGGCGCCGGCGCCGACCGCCGACCTGCGACGTCGGTTTCGGTCCGGTTCTTTCGGAGCTTCGATACGCGCTTTACAAATTGTAAAATAGTTTTAGCTCTACCTAGTCTTGGTCCAAGTCGATGTTGTTCGGCTTTTGTGACACCGACGTCGCGTTGAACGTCGCTTCTCTCACTACTCTGTCGTAGATGCTCATCGCCGCCACGGAACCCTCTCGCGACTTCAGAAGCGATTCCAACTCTCGATACGTCGGCCTCGTTTCTAGCC
>Ga0307488_10003298_pt1 | contig 13540 bp, 11 predicted proteins | sample SB02metaG_FD_202248 | JGI IMG/M metagenome (GOLD analysis project Ga0307488, IMG submission 202248) | Sea-ice brine microbial communities from Beaufort Sea near Barrow, Alaska, United States - SB 0.2 | ecosystem: Environmental > Aquatic > Marine > Coastal | place: USA: Alaska | collected...
CCCTGTAATTTTAGATTGTAAACTTTTGTTTTCTCATCTACTAATTCTATATTTATAATCTCCTCAAAATTATTTTCAGATGTTAATAAATAATAACCTTTTTTAAGATTCTTCGAGGCATACCATTCATATTTACCATTTCTCCTAATAAATAATAAATGTTCTGGTGTCACTTTTAACTTATCATTGATAATGTAATATTGTGTTGTTTCGTTTTCCCATAATTGTTTCACGAGTGTATCCGATTTTGTACCTCTATAATCTTTAGAATACCAATTCATTAAATATTCCACATCTACGTTTTCATTATCTAAATCATTAAATTTATATGATAATAAATTATCATTTTCCTTTATTTCTTCAATATTTTTATGCTGACCATCCGATAAGGTTATTTTAGTTCCCTTTAAGAAACAAACCGTTACTAATGTCTTCCATGAAATAGTGTTCTCATTCGCATCATATACTAATACACCATCATCTCCCGCACTTGCTTCTATAGCCAATGCTCCGGGAGCACCGACGGCTGTCTCGTCAAGGATATTTAATTCTGCTGCTGTGGCGGTCAAACCTGAAAGATTTGTTGCTGTTGTTGATGTGACAGCATTACCCGTACAAGACCCCGATGATCCCGATGCGTTGCCTGTAAGGGCACCTGTAAAGGTAGTTCCAGTAAACGAAGTAGCCGCCAACTCTCCCGTACTTGAATTATATATTAAATTTTCGGATGTATGGACTGTGGGTGCGGCAGAGAACGATATTTTATCAACAGTCAATAGGGTGGCATCATTACCCGATAGCAAATAATCTTCAAATTTCGCATGAAAAATCAAATCTGATGCGAGTCCGGTCTGTGTGTGACCGAGATCTACGTTGTTTTTCATATATACTACTTTACCAGAAGTTGATGAACCGTGACCGCCATCATATACTATACTAAATAAGTCGTCTGACGACCATGTTGTTATGTTTATCCCATCAGCTTGGATACCATCATCGTGATATAGTCGCACATTATTGTCATTTTTAAAATTTAAAGCATATAATTCGGAGTATCCAGTGGCGGTATCGTTTGCTACCGGATTTTCGGTATTAAGGACTAAACCTGCATAAAGAATGAACCCAGCGGTCCTCCTGAAATCAATACGGGCATAACCAGCCGGAGCAACTGGGAATAAAACCTGGGATTTATATCCAGCACCATCGTTGACTCCCTCATCGTAAATTGCTCTTGTGATAGAATTATTAGCATAAGTTGCTTTGTTTACTGTTATGTCGTCTTCCAGTGGCGCCGTGTCGGAAGAAAATACAACATGACAAGATGTATCCGTACCTTGATCGTGAAGTGCAATATTAGTCGCTACAATCGATCTGTGGGGGTTTATACTCATCACCCCTGAAGAAGAAATAGTGGCATCACCCGTTACACCACTATATACAGCAACGGATGCGTTATTCACGAACTTTGTAGTTGCCAATTGACCCGTATCTGTTCCTGTTGCCGCAGTAGGCGCCACAGGAACCCCTGTAAAAGTTGGATCCGCTAGATTGGCTTTTAAAGGTAGGTCGGTTACGGTCACGGCTCCCGCATTTGTCATCGTTACATCTCCTGATAAGACCGCTGCCGTGAAACCTGACCCATTACCAATTAATATTTCGGTTGTTGCCAATGCTTTAAAAGATGGATCACCCGAACTATTAGCATCCCTTACGAGGACCGTGTTGGCGGCGGCATGTTCTAGTTTTGCCAAAGTAACCGTTTCATCGGGTACAGCCGATACATTCGTAAATGTTAGTTCGGTTGTATCAATGACAGTTGGTGTTGCATTTGTACTTAATACATATGCGGTATTGCCATTAGATGTTCCCTCCGAAACAGCAACATATGATCCGTTAACGGCTTCAGATGACGAATTACAATCATTTGTTCTTGACCATGATCCACTCGCACAAAAATAAATCCCATTTTCACTTGCGTCGGTTTGATTTTTAACTAGAACTCTATCATTCGCCACAACAGCAACAACATCTATTGTTTGTGTTCCTGATAAAGTAATGTTTGCCGTTGTCGCCACCCGACATGAATCTTTATAACTAAAATTATAAAAATCTTGCTGTGTTATATTTGTAACTGATTTTTTTGCGTGATTCTTCATATTTATTTATTTATATTTATATTTATATTTTATATTTTATTCGCGCGAAATAATTGAAAATTCAGCAGTAAATCTCCCATACCCTTTAATTAATGCAACGGCTCCATTCTCATCGTCACCGGTTGCGGTTCCATCTTTTGTTTTTACTGTAAGCGTTTCACCCCCTATAGTAAAAACAATACCAGTGGCTGATGGATTTGTACCACACCCAGCAAATTCACTTTCAGTTAATTCCGTGTCAGAAGAAAAATGAATTTCAGTTGCGTTATCGGGTGTGTGGACTAATATATTAGTATTGATGGTCGTGTCAAGTTTTCCTGCTGAATTTATTGTTATACTGGTTATTGATTCATCTGCTTCCAATGATGAATTACTCCTACCCCATTCCCAAGAATTAATATTTACTAATGTATATGTGAATGTTGCATTTGAATTTGATCCGTGAAAAGCAGATCCTCCAGCAATATTTGTTATTTTTCCACTTAATGAATGGATTGTTACTGGATTAATATCGCAGATATAATTGAATTTTTTTGCTTTATGCATGACTATATTATGGTAATTATCAGTGTTACCATGTTCATTAGGTATGATGATTGAATTTATAATATTTTGGTCTTGATTAGAACTAGCCACACTTGAATTAATGTTAAATTCATCAATTTTTAAAACAAATGCAATATTATTAATATTATTTGTGATGTTGGAATTGAATGTTATAAAATTATCTAAATACACTTCCGAATGCTTATCAATGATTAATGGTTCAAATAATGAAATATTAAAAGTTCCTCCCGATCCTAAATGTGTGTCATTAGACGCTGAATCATCGATATCTAAAACCAATGTTTTTTTCCTATTACGATTGTTTGAATATCTTGAATGTCCGTAAAGTTCCATATTATTATTTAATTAGTAATATAATAAAATAATTTTTTAAATAAAAAACGATACTTAAAAATATTATAATTAAATATTATAATTAAATAGTAATAAATGTTAAAATTATTAAAATCATTTACTTTATTAAATTTATTCACAGAATCTTTCTCAGAGGGTAATTGTGACTTAGTTAATGGTTACACGTGGTGTGCGACATCTTTAAAATGTGTAAGGGTTTGGTATGAACCTTGTTTACCAGTAACAAAAGAATGCGCGGTTTGTTTAACTTCAAATACAGGTGTTGATTGTGGGGAAGGTTGTGATATTCAAACTTTACAAACTTTAATTAGCAATGGATTTCAAGGGACAGATGAATATGGTTGCTCATCTTCAAAAAACACGGTTTGGTGTCCATCACTGAACAGGTGTATCGATCCACAAAATGAATTATGTAGAGATATATCGGTTAATCCTGAAGAATTATGTCATCAAATTAATTGTGCTATGTTTTGTTCTTCAGGGTTTCAAAAAGACGCGAATGGGTGTGATATTTGCGTATGTTCTGATATTAATACACCACCTGTAAACTCTTGTGTGATCCCTGAACAAGAATGTCCGTATGAATATGTTTGTCCACGAATATCAGAAGTAACATATTGTTCACAAGGAGGAATTCCCGGCCATACAACATATCAATTATCTTTATTCTTAAAAGACGGAACAAATGCTAAAGATATATATGCTCTTTATGGTACCATCTCACAGAATATGTTCATACCAAGAGCTTATCAGGAATTAAATAATAATATTTTTAATTCTAATTTTGGGGGAGTTCAAGAGGGATTAATTGACATCAATCCAGATTCGAGGTATGATTCATGGATTACAATCGGGCTTACAGATGGAGATCCAGAACATAAAATATCATCCGTCGGCGTTGATTTTGACAAATGGAATGGAAATCATGATTTAATTATTGATAACGGGGCTATATTTTTATTAAATCCAGAAGAAAAAATTATTGATGGAGAAGAATATATTATTATGCAATTAACAATACCTAATTCTGTTGAAACAAATGTTAGTGTAAATGTTCAAGGTAAGGTTGAACATCCAGATCTTGATAACATGATTACAAGTTGGAGTGAAGAAAACATCCAGTTTTACTTAACACAACCAACACCTTTGCCAGATATTATACCCTATGATTGTGTCTCATGGTTTGATGGGTGTAATTATTGTATTACAAACAATGGTATTAAATATGGGTGTACAAAAAATATGTGTTCATCAACCACTAACCCCGAATGTCTAAGTGTTACAAATGGACATTAAAGTTAGAATAAATTCTTTACTAAAGTTAGAATAATTTCTTTACTAAAGTTAGAATAAATTCTTTACTAAAGTTAGAATAATTTCTTTAAAGCCTTCGAATCTTTTTGAGCAACAAATACAGAAAGTAAATAGAAGACTAATCCCATCATCAGATGAACAATATGTTCAGGGCATTTAACTTTAGTTCCTATTAATTTATTAATCTCGCTGACAACCTGACAGTGGGCAGAATGAGGAAATAATCCCCAGAATAATGCATTCGTTACTAAAAACGCTAATACTAAACAATTCATTTTATAATATGAATTATATTTTTTTTTTATTTTTTTTTTATTTATTTTTTATTTATTTTTAATTAATTATATTAATTATATTAATTATAGTAATAGTGATGTATAAATTAATCCTTTTAATTTTCATTTTAGGAATCTTTCTATATAAAAAAAAAACAATAGAGGGGTCTGGTGTAAGGTCATGTTGTGGTGGAATTGTTTCTGATGAGAATAAATCCCGCGCCCCTAAGAGAATAAGAAGATGCTTGAAGAATGAGATATGGGAAATGCCTTGTACAAATAAGGGATCGTCGGATTGTTGTTCGGGCGAAGATAGATGTGTGCCTTCAAAACACGGTGGGATGTGTCAAAAGAAAGATGGATCGGGAAACTACATATACGATGAAGAAGAAAAGAAAGATTATGTAAGGTCTAGGGATGATACCGATGAATATGATGATGATGATGATGATGATGATGATGATGATAAACAGGAATTATATGATAAATTATTTAATTTAGACTACTTGAATTATTTCATAATAGTATGTATTTGCGTTTTCATACTCTATTTAATTTATCATTTATTTATTGAAAAAAATGTAGGTCATCATCATAATAATAGTCATCATAATAGTCATCATAATAGTCATCATAATAGTCATCATAATAGTCATCACATTCCTTCGTATCATAGTCCTCCTAAACACGAGGGTGTTCCAAACTATCGTAATTATAAACCCCCAAACTCAAAACATTCATGGCATAAATAGAAATCACCGGAAAAGATAAAAGATAAAAAAAAAATCTATGGTAATGTATAAAATAAATGGAGGAAAAAACTGGTATCACTCTTATGACGATGATTTCTAGTAATGCAGAATTCACCCAGGGAGAACTAGATGCAATGGATCAATACTTACAACAAACGAAGAAAAATTATTCTATAGGAGCCTACTACTTGGGGGAACAAAAAAAGATTGGTATGAACGAAATATTGACCCCGGCGGACTTTGATAGTTTCGGTGATAGTACGAATTATGGCCAGGACGGATCGAGCGCCCCCGGCGGCCGCGAAAGAGCTATGGACTCTTTCAACACTTTCAACTTTTTTAAACAGGCATTTGAAAAAGTTGAAAGAACAGGAGCAGGACCAGAACCTGACCAAGCAGAAGAACCAGAAAACCAAAATGGTTTACTCTCGCGCGTCCGGAGGAAGCTCAGGAGGAAAAATAACACTAGAGGTGGTAGAAGAAGTAAGGGTCGGTACCAGAGAAAACGCAATGTGACTAAGAGACTTATAACCAGAGGAAGAGCACGGAAGTCACAGAAGTCACGGAAGTCACGGAAGTCACGGAAGTTACGGAAGTCACGGAAGTCACGGAAGTCACGGAGACGTTGATTATTAAATTATAAGATAATCTTAATAATATCTGATATTGGTATTTTCACCGACATTTCACCACCCTCGTCTGGATAAAGTGTAACATTTGCTTTATTTTTCATTCTCTTATCAACTTTTCCAATATTTCCATTGAATTCTTGACCCTGATAGTTCGCCAAGATTTTCAATCCTTCTTTTAAATCATCCACAGATTTCGGGACAACTATATTTTCCCCCGGATCTTCTTTATCATCTGGTTCTTTATCATCTGGTTGTTCTGGTTCTGGTTCAATACCTTCTTCATCTTCCTTAGACCCCTCTACTTCGCTACCCTTAACAATTGTTAACCGAGAATACGGGATTTTCTTGTTCTTACCATTATCATCTTTTATCGCGATATTCTTGGATTCCTCGGTGAAGTCTTCTCTAACTATTCCAAAATTATCTTGACCTTTGGCAAACCATGAGACACGGACATCTTTCTTAAATTCACTTATTTTGAACTTCTCAGGTGAATCTTTCTTTTTCTTGGGTTTCTCAGGTGAATCTTTCTTTTTCTTGGGTTTCTCAGGTGAATCTTTCTTTTTCTTTTTCTCTTTTGTAATTTTCTTTTCGAAATTTTTATTATGAATGGTTACTTTAGGTAATTCGGTTTGTAAGTATGGATTGATGTTATTTATTAATAATTTAATATCATCATAATCATTGTTCATATTTTTCATATTTCTTACATATTCATTGCGGATTCTTGTTTTTTTTAGTTCATCTTTCTCTTTTTCTAAGTCTTTAATTAGACTTTTACATTTCCTTGATTGTTCAATACGAGTATCATAAAATTTCTGTATTTTTTCTTTCTTATCATTCATATTTGTTTCATTAAATAATTCCTCAATATACTGAATTGCCAATAAACATTTTTCTTTTTTCTCATTTTGCTGTTTTAATTCATTATCAATATCCAAATGTTTTGATATGACAGACCAATTGATCCCTTCTTCAAGTTTATCCTTTAATTTGCGTAACTCTTTCTCATAACAAACATATTTGGGAAATTCAATTGTGATTTGTGTCCCACAGATACCACTTTTTTCAGAACCACATGTGAATATAAACTTTTCTGGATCAGATTCGTCGAAAAGTTTCTTATTATCACAATCATCGCATTTTAATTTCCCTTCTCTTTCAGATACTACGTCTGATAAAAACCTTACTTTCTCATCATAATATGTTCCCAATGTTTCCAAGTATTCTTCCATTCTATTAGTTAACAATAATATTTAAATTAATATTCTTTTCAATATTATTTTCAAATTTATTTTTTAAATTTTTTAATTCTTTAGAAGTTTTTCATAAATTTTAATTTCTTTATAAAGACCGGTTACTTTATTCTGATACTCAATTTGATTGTTTTGCTTATTTAATTTCCTTCTATATAAAATATATCCACCAATAACTATGATGATTAAAGAAATGGTATTGAATATGATCTTAGAATAATCATATTTAACTTCGGGGATTATTATTGGCTTCGGTTTTATTATTTTACTAATTTCAACTAGATTCGGTTTCATATTAAAATATTATTCATACTTTAAAAAAAAAAAATTATTTAGACTTTTAACTTTTTAACTTAACTTAACTAATTATCATTTGTTCTCATATAAACATAAATAACTAATCCAATTACAAGGGATACTAACCAGAAAGGATATATCGTTTTACCTTGACCCGTCCCAAATTGTTTAAATTTACCATCATTTGTAAACATGATTTCAAGTTTCATTTGATATAATAGAATACATATTGATAGATAGATTACTAGAATGGTTTTTAAAGTATTGTCTATTTCAAACATTTATAATTTATATAGTGAAAACATTTTTTTTAAGAATATCAATCAGAATCATCTATAAATACCCAGTCATTTAAATTAATAATATTGATATCAATATTATAGACTGTAACTTTACCCTTTTCATCCAAAAGATCAATATTGTTTAACTCATCAATGAATCCCCGAATCCCTCCAAAGTTCACTTTTAAAAAATTAACGATGTTCTTCTTTTTCTTGTTGTTCGTTATTTGAACTTTATTTGTCCGGTTTAGTAATAGAAAAATGAGCTCATTCAATTCAATAGAATTATTCTTTTGTTCGGTTAAAATCTCATTGATTGTATCGATTGCGATTTTTCTTCCTTCTTCTTTCGAAATATTCCATTTGTAATTTTTATGAACCATTTTTAATAAACTTAAATATTTTTATTAAAATGGATTATTTTTCTAAATATAATAAATTATATTTCTTAAAAAAAAAAATATAATTATTATTAATTATATAAAAGATGGTCCGAAAAATTAATATGAGAGGCGGTGGGAATGAAGTTATCATTCTCATCGCTGTATTATTTATTTGTATATTAATTGGTGGAGCAGCAATTACATTCTGGCCTCTGGATGAATGCAAAGACGGTATACCCGCTACAGACAAATGTAAATGTGGTGAGAAGGAATGTAAAAAAGGTGAAACTTGTAATGATGGGGCGTGTGATTCTGATGACGGACCAGCAAGTCCTGGTCCTCCAGACGCGACAGCCGATGGCACTTGTGTGGAGAGCGCCACCACCACGGTCGTAGCGGATGCTGCTTTGTGCGCGGACGTGACTGCGCTGAACTCAGCGACAGCCTGCGATGCTGTTATGACGACAGCGGACGCCGACGAGAGCGCCTGCACATACGCCGCAGCATCACCCCCGCCACCGCCGGCATCAGGAACCCCACCTCCAGCAGGAGGTCCTCCAGCAGGAATTAATCATCCGTGTGTTAATCAACGTTCTTGTGTTTATAAGAATCATGAATATGTATGCAGTCCTCATGGGTTAGGGGTAGATGGTGGAGGCTATTACCATAATAGTCAGACGGGTCCAGAACAGAATAATTATTGCTCAATGTGTCCTCCTGGTTCAACAACAATTACAGAACACGGGGGTATAGACGATTGTCTGTGTGACGGTATTTCAAAATGGTTGAATACCGCTACGACTCCACCAAGTTGTGAGGATTGTGGGGCAGATAAAATCAGAGATAGTGGTATATGTGTTTGTAATTTAGGAATAAATAAAATCCCTACTTCTGGAGACCCTGAAGTATGTATCGATGCAACCGATCAACCTAGTAATCCATTTATAGACGTTGGCATATCGGATCCATTTAATACTCTAGATCCTTCACTTCATAAATATTTACTAAGTGATTACCCTGCTTGTACAGGGGCGGGTCAAACTTGTAATATGAATCCAATAAATTCTGCAATAATTAATAATTTAGTATATTATGATCCTGTAACAAGTCAATACATGAATAGATACCCGTTTGGAAACCCTTCCCCAAATGTTGAACTAATCCAAGATGGGGAGGGGAATCCAAAGTGTGGGACCCCTGGAGAAATTCTTGTTGTAAATGGATTAAGAGTGTCATGTGAAAGTAATGCTTGTTTTGTAGATGCTGCTACAGTCCAAAATTCTCCAGACATACCATCTTTAAACCGTAATCCAGGGATTGGTTGTGTAAATGACACAACATTACTAACTAAATTTTATTGGGATAGTGATCAAGTGAAATTATCAGATAAAGATGGTAATCTCCGCGATTCTCAGGCCGCCTTATTAGATTTGTGTCCATCAGGAGATACTTGCGCCAATCAATGTGGTGGTTTATCTCACGTCGTTGGTTCAGGAATTGATGGTTTTGATTTTATCCAAGGAAAATGTGGTTGTAAGACAGGTTATGACATTACAACTAATAGTCACAATATATGTAATGCTTCAGGGAATATGTGTTTAGACATCCCATGCGATGATGAAATTTTACCTGGGGCAAATGTTCCTGAAGGTGAAACTATTAATTGGTCTGGAAGAGATAATAATTGTGATTGTATTTGTCAAAATGGAAGAACACGTGCACATGACGGAGAATGCTCTATACTACCAGTTACCAGCTCAACCGAAAATCCAGCAACCCCTGATAATCCAGCAACCCCTGATAATGGTTATGGTTTATGTTGGAATGATTCCGTGAAAAACAACGGAGTATGGACACAGGAGAAATATGATGCTGCGGCTATAACAGACAAATCAACATTAACAGACGGTGAAGGAACATTATTGAGTATGTCTTATAAAGAAGGTGATAAATGGGTTCATGAATGTAGAGACGTGACCGATATACCAGCTACTAACCTTGCGAATCCATATAATCCATTTACAAGATATCGATGTCAGATAAATGAGGTGTATAATCTCACTACAAATCACTGTGATCCAATTGCGAGAGGTTGTGATGAAAAACCCATTACCCCCGGCACATTTATAGGACATCATAGAATTTATTCACCCGAGTGTTCATTTAATGGTGCCAATAAGGGTGATGAAACACCGACTGATACGGATAATATGGACGAATGTTGTGATACATGTGCCGGTATAAAAGTAGATAAACCTTGGCATGATGACCATATTTATGGAAGTGGTAGTTTAACAGGGACCAATTATTTCACATCAACTTATTTAGATGGCGCCGCAGCAGATACACACTCGTATAGTGGTGTCGGATATAATACTCGTCCAACTAATTATATGAACAATTCGGCTCAGCCGAACCCAGCGGTGACACATGGCATAGTCGGGGCAGGTGGAGGTGGTCCGGCCCAGATAAAAGAAAATTTGTTTTTTTGTAAGAAAACAAATTTTGCACATTCCGGGTCTAGCATCAGTCATGATATAGGTGCTCCAACAAGTTCAGACGATAATGTATATACAACAGATAATGTTTTCACTGGTTTGGACCCAACCAATTGTTCAACCGGACCAGATAGTGATCGTTGCCAAGAGAATTATAAATATTTTGATACAAGCACTAGAGATGCCTCGAATGAAAGATATTTATGGATGAAAGAAGGAGCTGAATACAAATATAGTGATCCATATCTTTTAACTCAAACACGACCCAGAAACACAGGCAATACTTGTAATGATATGAATGCAAGTACAAATTATACTTATACACAGGATTGTGACCTGCTCGTTTGTTCCGATGATGAATATAACGCAGCAATTACAGTAGCAAATAATTTTTTATGTAAAAACTTAACTCCGGCTGTTACACACAAGATGTCCAGTTCCGACGGCCAACAAGACGACAACGCATACATATTTCAGAATGCATTCACTACAGGACATATGGGAAATTCCATGCCTGATTGCGCTGTAACATATAATAGAATAAGCTCATCTGGGGCGTCCGAGAAAACGTGTCAACCACATGTTTTATACACCCAAGACAACTACATGGGATTAAAATATGTTGAATCTTAAGATAAGGGTTGATGAATAATTCATGATTCATTTATTTACATATACATATGTTCTGGTGGTTTATCTGAATCCTTTTTTAAACTCAATAATTTCTCAGCAATTTCTTCAGTAATCGTAAAGGGTAATGAAAAATCTTTTAATTCAAATTCCAACTCTAAACTCTTTTCATTATCATCATTATTATCATTAGCATCTTTATCATACGATAAATTGTAAATATTTATCTTTGAAATGATAGTTTCTAAAGATCTTTTTAAGTTTCTCACCCCTTCTTCATTTAATGTGTATTTTTCAATAATCATTTTCACAGTATCATCTGGGAAAATTAATTCTTCTTTTTCAAAAACGAAGGTCTCTAATAATTCAGGTAATAAATAATCTTTTGTTATCAATAATTTATCATCTGTTTTAAATCCTTTTGTATTGATAACATACATTCTGTCTTTAAGAATTCTATTTACTTTTTCTTCTTCATTAAATGAAAAGATAAACAAGGCCTTTGATACATCGATTTCAATTCCTGGGAAATAATTATCTTGAAAAACATTATTCTGTGATGGGTCTGTTAAATGAGTTAACAAATGAATAATTTCATCTCCTTTATGGGTTTCACTTACTTTATCAAGCTCATCAAAGTATATCACAGGATTCATACATTTAGATTCAATTAAAATATCCACGACCCTCCCCCAGTGGGAACCAATATAAGTATATGAATGACCATCAAAGAACGCGGAATCGGATGCTCCACCCAAAGCAATGAAAGCAAAAGGTCTCCCGATCGCCTTGGAGATCCCTTCTTTCACCAAGGTAGTTTTACCATTACCCATCGGTCCTTGGATTGCTAAAACATTACCTTGTGATTTAGGATTCTTAATCCATTTACCGATAACTTGTAGGATATGTTGTTTGGCTTCATTATGTCCATAAATTGCTTTATCCAATATTTTCTTCGCATTGATAATATAATCTCGTTTTTCTTCAATACTATTAGAATCATTCACAGGAATTTCAATGTTTTTCCCGAATGGAATCTTGATTAATCCATCAATCCATTTATTCATTTTATAATGTTCGTCACTTGAAACATCCATTTCTCCAAGTTTATCAATATTATTAATCGCAATTGATTTACTCTTTAATGACATATCAGAACCTAATACTTTGAATCGCAGGGGAGTGTCTGTATCATTAATATCTTTGATTTTCTTGAGTTCCATAATTGTAGCCTTTTTAAAATCTTCTGGGAGATTTGAGAAGTAATCTAATTCTTTATCATCATCATCTTCTAATGTGGTTAATTCACAAAATTCATCGTCATACTCATCATATGTTTCATACTCTTCATCAGTTGTTTCTTCTTCTTCTTCTTCTTCTTCATCTTCCCCAATCGTTGGACTAATATCTTCATCTTCATCATCATCTTCTTCATCTTCTTCTTCATCAAAATCTTCATCTTCATTAAAATCTTCATCAAAATCTTCATCATCTTCTTCTTCATCTTCTAAATCTTCATCTTCTAAATCTAAATCTTCATCTAAATCTAAATCTAAATCTAAATCTAAATCTAAATCACCATTGCTTGGGGTTTCAGAATCAACAAGTTCTTCAATTGTAATCTCGCAATTATTATCTACATCTTTAATTTCTTCTTCTATTTGTTCGATAATCCCTTTCTTAGATTTCCCAATCTTCATGGGCGAACTATTCTTCTTGGATAAGAGATAAGACTTTTTATTATTTTTATTTTTATTTTTTCGTGGGGTCTTCATGTCCATTTCGGACAATACATTCATCATAATATAGGATAAAAATAATTCAGATGTTTTATTATTTAAGTCTTCTGTAGCTTTATTCTTTTTTTTCTTTTTATCTTTTTTCCTCTTTTTTTCATCAACTTTAGAACCTCTTAATTTATCAAGTTCTTCATTTAACATTTTTTCAGAATATTCTTCTTCACACTCATAATCAATAATTCCTTCTAGATTTCCTTCTTCGTCCTCATCATTATCGTCATCGCTGTCAAACTCTAACTCTTGAAAATCCAATCTAAGATCCGGAATTTTGGATCGGGTAAAATATTCATGATTTGACATAATTATTCTATAAAGTTCTGTATTTTTTAAATTATTTTATTTTAAA
>Ga0307488_10003299_pt1 | contig 13539 bp, 14 predicted proteins | sample SB02metaG_FD_202248 | JGI IMG/M metagenome (GOLD analysis project Ga0307488, IMG submission 202248) | Sea-ice brine microbial communities from Beaufort Sea near Barrow, Alaska, United States - SB 0.2 | ecosystem: Environmental > Aquatic > Marine > Coastal | place: USA: Alaska | collected...
CGAGAGCGGCCGCAACAGGTGAATCATATTCACCATTCCATGTAATTGGTAGAGCACTAGAGAGCTCAACTGACGCAGGAATCAAATTGGTAAATTGTGCGGTGAGGACCAACAACTAATAAATATTCATACTTTTTAGTAGAATCAAAAGGCCTTGTAGAAATATAGGGCCTTTTTTTTAGGTTATGAGATCCAGTATAGTCTGTAACTTGCCTTTGATGGCTTTGTTGTTCAGTGTGTTCTTGAGACCCATGTGTAGGTTCTTGGGCCAACATTCAAATGCAGTCCAGCAGTATCCCGAGTGTTCTTCATTTAGTTTAGGCAGGAATTCAGTCTCTATCGCAATAAGATATGTATGGAAGAAAAACTTCTGATCGTTCGAAGTGAACATCTCCAAGGGAATGACTTTCTTGAATTTAGGAGTGTCTCCTACTTCTTCTTTGATTTCTCTCTTCAATCCCTCAAATGCTGACTCTGTGTATTTAGACTGGCCTCCAACCAATCCCCACATGCCCTGTGTCTTCTTGTCAGTCCTCTGCAAGAACAGGAAACGTTTGGTACCTATTGAATAGAACAGTGCTCCTGAACAAACTATGTTTTCTTTCATGACTTATTGTAACAGTTTATTGTGATACTATCAAGGTCTGTAATCATAATAAGGAAATTATATCCTTGTAATTTAGTATAAGGGATTTATAGTCATTGTTAGTAGCTTGTAGGTCAGACTTGTCTAAATTTAAATCTTCATAGTAAATCACAGGCCACTCTGTCAAACGTTTCATACGTTTAAACTGATGATAGTATTTTATAAAATACCCTGCTGAATCCATGGGCAGAGTAACAGTTCGTTTAGATTTTTCAAACCACATATTTGTATAGTGAGCATAGCAATAACTCAGTAACTGCGTTTCAACGTCACGACGTTCTAGTATTCTCCAATCAACATTATCCGGTGCATCCAATTGATCAGGCATTAGCTTAAATATAAACTTGTTATCTATTAGATTTAACAGTTGAGGTGTAGTTGGGATAATATTAGCTATACTTAGAGGGCGTTTAGCTTCAACTACATTGTTAAAGAACATTTCATCAAAATTTAAAATGTCTAGCTCTTTACTAATATGTTGACAGTAAGCGGTACTTCCGCTTCGCCAGAGTGTGTAAACGCCTATTGGTTTATTCATACTTTATTATAACAATATTGACTTATTTTATCAAGGAGTAGTTGCATCATTGGCGTCGGCATCTTCGGTCTGCTGGTAGCCTCCGTCGAGTACAATACTCCAATTACCTTGTGCGTACACACCTTCGTATGATTTAACCCAATCTGTGCCATTGAATCTATACTGAATTCCTGTGTTTAAGTTGGTAACATAGTGCTGTGTTGAATCTGGATCAGAGGCATCGAATGCTATGTTCCATTTACTTGTTGTACTATTATACTCAATGATGTCTCCAACACTTGCTACCAGTGTACCCCATTTAGCACTTTGGTAAGTTGAGGTGCTATCACCAACATCGTTGATTACAAGATATCTTGTTCCGTTAGTGGGTGTGCCAGGATCAAACGTTGCAGGGTTGATTATCTTGGAAACTGCTGTCAGGGAATTTGCGGGTATTGTGTCTGAATCAATGCTGTATAACAAAATCGTGTCGTCTAGTGTTGTTGTTGCAATCGTTCCTATTATCTCGTTGCCATTGGGTTGGGTGAGTCTGATCTGCGAAGTGCCGTTAGTAACTTTGCCATATTGGTCTAGTAATATTTTCCAATTGACTGCTGGGCCAAATGTCTCAAATGGATCAAAATTATTTGGTTCATTTGCTCCTGTCTGGAAGCCGTCACCCCCAGATTTTACATTTGTACCGGTTGTTCCTAACAACCTCAATTGATTTCCTGTGACTAACAATCCAAAATTGTTTGGTGTGATGTAACTCCTCGATGTCAGTGCACCGTCTATCAACCCTTTTGCTATACCACCATCGTCGTCGTAGATGCTCATTATGATCTTCTGTACAACTCCTAATTTCTTAACTTTGACAGGCGGTGATAACCATATTGGCATTGAGAATGTAAGTGTGGCAATATCTATCTCAGTATCTGCACCAACAGGTATTGTTCTCGAACTGAATGTTATTCCTTCGAGCTCTACGTAACTTAGGCTGGTCCAATCAATGTAATTGTCTGATTTCTGTATCTCGAAATCTGGATTGAAAAGATATAAAATTTGCTCTAGTATCTGTAATTTTTGGTCTGTGTTTGAACTCCAGATGTCTGCCGTTACTTGCAATCTGAAAGGCGATGGCATCACTTTCTCAACAGTGTATCCTGCACCTAATTCGTTTGTGTAATTTCCGTCTGCATCAATACCTCTTTCTCTTAAATGTTGTTTTTCAATATGATAGGGGTTTTGCATTCTTTCTCTGTCGTAGTTTAGTTCTCTAACATAACATGCAATCTTTGGGGTATACTGTAATGCGTTCTCAGAATTGTTCCTGATTATATTTGCAACTTGTCTTGTAGGATCTCCGTACACCACAGGCACAGCTCTTAACTGTATAGCATTGTCTTTACCTCTGCCTGTTTCAACAGAAAAATTACTCAGAATTCTGATGAATTGAGTTAAAAATTTCCTAACCTGTCCTTCGTAAAAATGTAACATTGTTAATTGTCAGCCTTGGGTTTGAGAGCATCTGTTAATGTTTGTCTCTGTGTCACTGTTAAACCATTTATCGTTGATTGTGTTGCATTGTTAACAAAACTTGTCTTGAAGTTGGCCCTCGAATCATTGTTAGTTGTAGTTATTCTAACGGAATCTTCTATTTTAACCCATCTGGTTCCGTCATAACGGAATAATCTGTTTGGTAGGTAATCAGTCCTCAAGAAGTAATCTCCATTATCAACACCCGATGTTGGAAACGATATACCAAATCCGGCCGGATTGCCATTTGGTGCCACTCCGTCACCGTCCAGATAGAAACCATAGTGTGAACTTGCTGGGGTATCTATGACAGCATTCACAGAGTTATCGCTACTGGCCCTTTGTTCCTCTGTATTAACATTTTCTGTCCTGATATTGCCTCTCTCATCGATTGGTGCAACATAGTATTGCTTGTAGTTGAATCCTGATTTGGGTGCATCTGCTTCTGCCTGTGCAACTACTTGATCGTTAATTGTTTTTTCTCTGTTGAATGTTGACATGTAACTTGCAAGAGATCCTGTTGTGGTTGCATCACCAATGATGTCTTTGAATTCCTGAGAGTCCACCATAGTCTTCATCTTCAATCTTAATAGGTGTGGCCACCATGTCTGCGAAAATCCTTCTGCCGCTCTATTCACATCCTCTACAACATAGTATCTTTTCAATGCAATAGGTATGCTTTCATCTAAAGAATAATCTTCTTTCATGTGTGGAAATTCTATCACATCACCTGACATTGGTTTCCTTCCGATTCTTTCTACTATGTCATTCAAATGCACAGTTAAAAATAGTGTGTCGTTCTGTAAGAACATACCAAACTGTGAAAGGTTGAAATCTGCATCTTGCACATTGTAAATCCCTCTCACAACGTACACGTCATCGTCGTATTTCCTGTCCCTGTTCTCTAGAAATAATAGATCTTGTATGGTTCTCTCGTTTAGTGAGTCTCCGGAATACTGAGGATTTGTAGGACTTGCCGCTCCGTCCTTGTTTGTGTCTCCCTGATCGTAAGGTCCTACATACTTGTGAAAATGTAAATCAGTCCCACCCACCTGAAACATCTCTTTAATATTTCGATCGAAGAACTTGTAGTCGTTGCCCTTTTCAGGCTTAAAAATGGATAATCTTGGCATGTCGTACATATTTATTGCACAGGCAAAGGTAATAAATATGAGTATGTCAGAACTACAAACAGGACAACAAGAGATATTTGATTACGTCAAAAACAACCTAGGTGATGGTATGATTGACGTTGAATTAGACCCTAAACACTACCAAACGGCACTAGAAAGAGCAATCAATAAATTTAGACAGCGATCTTCAAATGCTGTGGAAGAATCCTATGCTTTTCTTACGTTAAAGAAAAATCAGAACACATATATTTTACCAGATGAAATTATAAATGTGAGGAATTTAAACAGAAGAAGTGTTGGATCTAGGACAGAAGGCGGAGAAGGTGGAACATTGTTTGAACCCTTCAACTTGGCTTACACAAACACTTATCTACTAAAAGCAGGTGCAACAGGTGGACTGGCCACTTACTTTGCATTCGCCTCATACCAAGAATTAGTGGGAAAAATGTTTGGAAGTTTTATACAATTCCATTTTGATGTGGCAACTAAAAAATTAACAATAACACAGAGACCCAGAGCTGACGATGAAACTGTGCTTATGCATACTGATAATTTTAGACCAGATATAACTTTATTCAAGGATATCTATTCTAAACCATGGATTAGAGATTACACACTTGCAGTATCTAAAGTAATGCTAGGTGAAGCAAGGGGAAAATTCAATACCATAGCAGGACCACAAGGCGGAACTACACTGAACGGTGATGCGTTAAAGAACGAAGGACAGGCCGAAATGGAAAGACTCGAAACAGATATAGGCAACTTCCAAGAAGGCGGAAGTCCAACAAGTTTCATTATCGGTTAACTTCTATTACTAGTTAACTTCTATTACTAGTAAATTCATACGTAAATTATTTTAAATACTAGTATCATGATAGACAACAGATACAAAAAACTTACCAAATGCACACTAGATGAATTGGCCGACATGGTTGATGACCTAGAAAACATTTCTATACACGCTTTGAAAGAGAAAAAATTAAGTATGCGTAAACTGGTATTAACACAGATCTATGATGTTAAAAAAGAGATTGAAAAACGTTTAAAAAAATAGTATAATAAGTCTATGTTAATAGGCATAGTAGGTTTAATAAGTTCTGGTAAGGACACAGTCGCAGAAAGACTCGTAAAAGAATATAATTTCAAAAAAGATTCATTCGCAAAAAGTTTAAAAGATGCAGTAAGTTCTATGTTCAATTGGGACAGAGAAATGTTGGAAGGAAATACAGTCGAAAGCAGAGAATGGAGAGAACGGCCTGATGCTTTTTGGAGTAAAAAATTTAATAAAGAGGTAACACCTCGTTGGGTACTACAACACTTCGGCACAGAAGTGATGCGTCAGAACATGCATGATGGCATATGGATCGACAGTTGCATGGCTAGATACAAAGGCGAACCAACAGTGATATCAGATACGAGATTTGAAAACGAGATAAAGATGATTAAGGAATCCGGGGGCAAAATTATACTTGTAAAAAGAGGTCAAGATCCAGATTGGTTCACCAGCTACGTGGAAGGAAATATAATACCTGCAGGCATCCACTCTTCAGAATATGCATGGGCAAAATCAGACTTTGATCACGTGATCAAGAACGACGGCACACTGGAAGAATTATACCAACAAGTTGACGATCTAATCGTCAGCAACAAGATCACCAATACGCCACCCAAGTCTACGGACACTGCCCAACCGTTGGCAATTGGCGCAAACAGTTTTTAGATTAGTAGCCGCAGTATTCCTCATACTTCCATCCACAAAGAACACATCCAGTTGAGATTGTTTCTGTGCTCTGAATCCACACAGCTCACACTTCTTGTGTTTTTTGTATCCGGATCTCTGCAGAGGCGTGATTCCTCCCACTTTTTTCCCGGCCTTTTTCCTGTTACAGGTATCACACAAGCTACGCCAATAGATCTTTCTTGCTTTTTTGTATGCATAGGCACGAGGCTTTGCCTTACACTCCTTACACAGCGGTCTATCCTTGTATGCCATACACTTATTTAAGTCGCCTATATAGGCACCAGAAAATAGCAAGTTATATCGTAAAAACCATATGATTGAATAAATAACTCTAGTATACGTTAAACTTGCAAGGAGAAAACGAAAAATGGCATTAACATCACCAGGAGTAGAAGTTTCAGTAATAAACGAAAGTTTTTACGTACCATCAGATGCTGGTACAACACCACTATTCATAGTAGCATCAGGACAGGATAAGACAAACGGAGCAGGCGACAGTACAGCGACAGGAACACAAACTGCAAACGCCAACACTGCTTTCTTAATCTCATCTCAGAGAGAATTAACAGAGACTTTCGGAGATCCGAAATTCTACACAGACGCATCAGGAAATTCATTAAACGGTTATGAATTGAATGAATACGGTCTACAAGCGGCTTACTCATTCTTGGGTGTGGCCAACAGAGCTTTTGTTTTAAGAGCAAACATTGACACTAACGATTTGATCGGTAGTGCAACGGCTCCTTCAGCTAGACCAACAGACGCATCATACTGGTTTGACCTTGCATCAAGCAGTTACGGTTTATTTGAATGGTCTCAAACTAATCAAACGTTTACAGCAATTACTCCAATCTTGATCACACTAGTTGCTGATCTAGTTGGCGGTGTTTCTACTGGTGCACCACTGACTTCAATTGGACAAACTGGATCATACGCAATCAACACAACACACGTTTCAAACAAGATCTTCAAGAAGACAGCAAGTAACACTTGGGTACAGATTGGATCAAGTGCATGGCACACATCACTACCTGTAGTGACAGTTGCATCTGGAACAACAGTTACTAGTGGTCATAACATGGTCATGAACGGTGTAACTATCACTGTATCAGGAACATCTTTGACTAACGTTGCATCAGCAATTGGTTCAAATGTAACTAACGTTACAGCTTCAGTCAACGCAACAACAGGTAACCTAGAGATATTCCACAATGGTCTAGCACTAGGTGACTCAACAGAAGGCACCAACACAATCAGATTTGAAAATGGCACAGGATTACTAACTTCTTTAGGCATCACATCAGGTGTTAAAAAGGGTGTTCAATTATTACAAGCGGCACACACTTCAAGACCCACTTGGAAAACAGCTGACGAGAACAGACCCAATGGTTCTGTTTGGTTCAAGACTACATCGGCTAACTCAGGTGCTAACATTGTTGCAAAACTTTACTCTTCGGCTAGTGCAAGTTTCTCAGCAGTAGCGTCTCCATTGCATGATGATCACAGCACAGCGATCTTCAAATTAGATGCGGCAAACGGTGGAACAGCATTGACAGCTGGAACACTATACACACAATTCAACATAACTGAACAGAGTATAACAGCGGCAGACGCCCTTGACACTACTCCGAATGTTGGTGACTTCCAACTATTCAGATACGAAGGCGGTGCAACGACAGTGACAAGTTTATTGACTAGTCCAAGTTTCACAGCAACAGAAACTTTTACAATCAAAGAGACAAGGAAAAATCAAGATGGTTTCAGTACAGCAGTTACAGTCACAGTAGGCGGAACAGGCACTGATGATTTTATTGCGGCAGTCAATGCTAAAGTTAACGCTTCAGCATCAGCTACATCAACTACTGAACTGATAAATGTTAGAGCTAGTAAATTAACAACTGGTGAGATCGTGCTTACACACGTACTGGGCGGTGACATCAGATTAGTAGACACAAGTGGTACTCCATTAGCAGATGCTGGTTTCAGTACAACAACAGCACATGATTATGGAACGTACACTGCAACAAGTACAACACAGATTGACAACTTGTACAAAGTTCCAACTGGAGAGACTATTGACTCATCAGCCAACAATGCATTGTTGATTTCAAACTGGAAGAGATTGAGCTACACAGCATCACTGAGTGCACCAACTAATGAACCAGCAGACGGTACACTATGGTATCACACTGCAACTGACGAAGCAGACATCATGGCACACAACGGAACTACTTTCGTTGGTTATGCAACAGCATACACAACTACAGATCCAAATGGTCCACAGTTTTCAGCAACAGCACCAACTCTACAATCAGATGGTACTGCACTTGTAACTAATGACTTATGGATTGACACAAGTGACCTTGAGAACTATCCAAAACTTTACAAATATAACACAACAGCAACTTTGAGTTCAACTAACACGGCCAACCAAGTGGCAGTGACCACATCAGGTGCGGCGTGGGAACTTGTTGACAAAACTGACCAAACCACAGAAGACGGTGTACTTTTTGCAGATGCAAGATGGCACAACTCTACTGACAAAGTGGCGGGAACATCAACAGCGGCGGGGACAGCTTCAACAATTAAATCATTGTTGACAGACGGTTTCCTAGATCCGGATGCTCCAGATCCAACTTTATTCCCACAGGGTATACTGCTTTACAACACTAGACGTTCAGGTTACAATGTTAAGGAATACAAAAACAGTTACATCACAACCACGAAGTATCCAGGAAGTGGATCAACTGGTTTAGGTAACATCAGATTTAGCAACGAATCTGTGTCTACTTACTACCCAGACAGATGGGTGACTAAATCAAGCAACAATGCCAACGGTTCTGGATCTTTCGGAAGGAAAGCACAGAGAAAAGTAATTGTTGAACAACTAAAATCAGAGATTAACACCAATCAAGCAATCAGAGAAGACCAAAGAGGTTACAATGTTATTGCTACACCTGGTTACCCAGAGTTGATACAAAATATGCTTAACTTAAACACAGACAGGAACAACACAGCTTTTGTAGTAGGTGATACACCATTGAGACTAGAAGGTACTTCAACTGCTATACAAAACTATGCTAACAACACAGCGGCGGCACTGGATAACGGTGAAGACGGTCTAGTAAGTTCAAGTGATTACTTGGGTGTGTTTTATCCATCGGGACTAACAACAGACAACACAGGTAAATCAATTGTTGTTCCACCATCACACATGATGTTGAGAACACTAGCAAACAACGACAACATAGCTTTCCCATGGTTCGCTCCAGCAGGAACAAGAAGAGGTGTTGTTGACAATGCAACTTCAGTTGGTTACATCGACTCGGCGTCTGGAGAGTTTGAAACAATATCTGTAACGGAGGCAGTGAGAGACTCAATGCATGAAGTGAAAATCAACCCAATTACTTTCTTCTCAGGAGCAGGTATAGTTAACTTTGGTAACTTAACGAAAACAACGTCAAGTTCAGCATTGGACAGAATCAACGTTTCAAGATTAGCAGTCTACCTAAGAACACAATTGGACGCAATCGGAAAACCATTTATCTTTGAACCAAATGATGAATTGACAAGGAACGAGATCAAGGGTGCAATAGAATCATTCTTGTTGGAACTTGTTGGACAGAGAGCATTGTTTGACTTCTTGGTAGTATGTGATGACACAAACAACACAGCTACAAGGATTGACAGAAATGAACTGTACGTTGATATAGCAATTGAACCAGTAAAATCAGTTGAATTTATTTTCATACCGTTGAGAATCAAAAACACAGGAGAAATTGCAAAATTAGGAAGCTAATTTTCGATAAATAGGAGAAACAAATGGCAATATCAACATTATCAAAATTTACAGTACCTTTAAGCAACGATCAAAGTTCAGCATCACAAGGTCTGTTGATGCCAAAACTACAATATCGTTTCAGATTAATCCTGGAAAATTTTGGAGTATCAACACCGAGATCAGAACTAACGAAACAAGTAATAGACACAACAAGACCCAACTTGACTTTTGACACAGTGACACTAGATGTGTACAACTCGAAAGTTTATGTTGCGGGCAAACACACTTGGGAACCAATCACAATCACACTGAGAGATGATGTTAACAACTCAGTCACTAAACTGGTTGGCGAACAGATCCAGAAACAGTTTGATTTCTTTGAACAGTCAAGTGCCGCATCAGGTATAGACTACAAATTCACAGGTAGAATTGAAATGCTAGATGGTGGTAACGGAGCAAGTGCTCCAAACATTCTAGAAACATGGGAACTTTACGGTGCTTATGTTGAGAACGTTAACTACAACACACTGGCATACGCAACATCAGATCCAGCAACTATCACAATGTCGGTGAGATACGACAATGCGATACAGACACCACAAGGTACAGGAATTGGAACAGCAGTGGCTAGAACGATCGGTACACTTTCAACAGGTGGTGGACAGTAATAAACAAAATTAGACTTAGCATTTAATACAACAGAAGCGTCTTTATAGGCGCTTTTTTTGTGACTATAAATAACAGTATGCCAAGCATAAACAATTTCTTAAAAGGTTTCCAAGACGGTCTTCCGGGACTGAAGGACTATCGACATGCATCTAGATTGTTCATTGACGACAATCATAAACTCCAGCCAAAACAGAAGTTCCTGTTCCACGTGGTTTTCAACACAGACGAAACTTTATTCTTTGGTGGCAACGAACATAACTCCAACGAGAGATACGAACTCAACATGTTGGTCAAATCTTGTGACCTACCCAAGTATGGTCTGAACCTAGAAGAGAAAATACAGTACAACAAGAAGATGTATGCGGCGACCAGGATACAGTACGAGCCAGTCAACATAGCATTCCATGACGATCATGCTGATACAGTAAATGCTTTCTGGAAGAAATATTATGAATACCACATAGCTGACTCAGTTTCCATGAACTCAGACTTGGCCATATCTAGCACCAAGGACAGTTTATACGATTCTATCGACACCAAAGGCGACGGTAACAGAACAAATAAATTTGGAATGGACACTCCAGCAAAACGTAACAGACCGTATCTAAAAGGCATAGAGATTTTCGTATTACACAAAAAAAGATTCACGTCAATGACCTTGGTCAATCCCATAATAGGATCGTTCAGTCATGACACCCTAGATGCGGCCGCAGGTGGAGAAGTACTACAGAACACAATGCAGATATTCTACGAAACTGTAATATACAAAGCAGGTATAATCAATAGTAACAATGTCCGCGGGTTTGCTACTGTACACTACGACCGCGAACCATCTCCGTTATCAGTATTAGGTGGTGGAACAAATAGCATATTTGGTCCAGGTGGCGTGGTAGACGGTATAGGGTCAGTCATAAGGAACGTACAGACTGGCAACATACTGGGTGCGATATTGGGTGCATCAAACACATACAACAATGCCAAGAAGATAAAAAAGAGAGATGTCAAAGAAGAATTAAAAGGCATTGCAAAGGACGGTGTGCTGGAAGTAGGCAAACAGGCAGGATCCATTACCAACCCAATAGCACAGTTCTCTGTGGGAGCGGCAGTGGCGGGAGCGGCAATAATAGCATCAGCCAAAGGAACCAGTGACAACAAAACTAAAAAAAACAATACAGTGATTTCTAATTCTGTACAGGACACGATAAACTTCCTAACTGCAGACGAATCATTCAATCTTGTGTCAACTAATACAACGATCAGAGACCAGGTAGCATCAAGCATATACTACAAGGACATAGGTTCACGTACAGGGCTGACTGTTGCAGAATCCGACATAGCATACACGGCATCTTCTGATACCGTTAAGAACGTGTACACGAACAAGACCATAACAGACATAAGGAAACTGGTGACAGAAGGATACATAAAAATTAACAGGACTTCGCAAGATGTACTGATAGCAACCGAAAAGGTAGGACTATAATGGCAGAATTCTACACAAACTTACCACCAAAGCAGAAAGACGAACTTGACAAAACCATAGAGAAGCTGACAACCACAAACTATGAATCGGAATTTCAATTTAATGTGGGAGAATATGACAGCACTGTGGGTTTCTTTGTCAAGAGGGGTTTCTCCAGGACCGCGGCAGAGTCAACAGCATACGTGATATTAGCACAGGCAAAAATAGACAGCATCACACCACACGAGCTGTTAGATAAACTGACTAAGGCGTCACCCGTACAACTTTCCGAACTGATCACAATTATACTAAATGCCAACAGATACAAGTCCAGTAGGTTAGGTGTCAGACAAACTTTAACTACAAAAGAAACTGTGTCTAGAAATATACTAGACTAATGCTACCAAGATTCGCCAGAGGAAAATTCCATCCCAAGAATGCTGAAAAGTATATTGGTCTTAAAACTCCTACATACAGATCAAGTTGGGAACATGCATTCATGAGATTGTGCGATGAACATCCTAATGTTTATAAGTGGGCTAGTGAAAGCATAAAGATTCCTTATAGACATCCGTTCACGGGCAAGTACACAGTGTACGTACCAGATTTTTTCATTGTTTACAATGACAAGAACAGCAAGAAACATGCCGAGCTAGTGGAAGTAAAACCTGCCTCTCAAACAACAATGGAAGCGGCTGGTAAAAGTATGGCAAAGAAGAAACAAGTTATCATAAACATGGCCAAGTGGGAGGCCGCGAGTGCATACGCAAAACAGAACAAGCTAAGATTTAGAGTAGTATCAGAAGAACAACTATTCCACAACGGTAAACGTAAGTAAATAAAGCAATGACAAAGAAACTAGAAGATATTCTCAATTTACCAAATGTAAAACAAGAATTCAAAGAGGTGGATAAAAAAGAGAAAGATAAAAAATTAAAAGAAACAGCTAATGGCGGTACATCACCTAAGACAAAAAATCTAGATCCACAGACACAGGCAAATCTGCAGAAAAGTTATGCGGAGTTTGACAAGATTGCGGCATCACTGCCACAGGTAAAAGGACTGGGCGATATGTCTGATCTGGAGATGGACAAGCTGGCAGTAGAAGCAGAAGAAAGCTACAAGAACTTAATGGACCTGGGCATGAACGTGGATTCACGTTATTCAGGACGTATTTTCGAGGTCGCGAGTAACTTCCTAAAAAATGCCATAGATGCAAAGAGCTCCAAGATAGATAAAAAGCTGAAAATGGTTGAACTACAACTCAAGAAAATGAAGCTGGATAAAGAGGGCAATAAAGACGGTTCTCCCATAGAAGAAAGCGAGGGATTTGTAATATCTGACCGTAATGAATTAATGAAGAAACTATTAAAGAAAGGCTAAATATTGCATATGAGCACATTCACACAGTATCTCACAGAAGCGGCCAAGTCGTATGATTACAAAGTCAAGGTGGCAGGTACAATAGCAGACGATTTCAAGAACAGAATGGAAACTGCACTACAAAAATTTGAACTAGCAAAAATGTCAGCCGGTAAGAAAACACCAATACAAAGTATGCCACTGGATTTTCCTGCATTAAGCAACGAAGAAGTTACAATTTTTGATGTAACCACAAACTATCCAGTATCAGTAAACGTATTGAAAGAATATCTAGCAGACTACATGAACGTAAATGCCTCATTGATCGTTGTTAGAAAGCCAGGTGAACCAACGGAAGAATACCAAGATCAAATAGCTGACGCAGGCAAGTCAGACTTTGCAAACAAACTAGCAAGTGTAGAAGAAAAATTTGAAAAGCATCCAGTCAAAGGTGAAGAACATTTTGGTGACAAACATAACATGAGCTTGATGAGAGAATTACTTAAAACTAGAGATAGAAATCTAGGTGAAATAGAAAAAGGTACAGATAATAAAGTTCAAAAAGTAGCACCAAGTGAAGATGACAAAAAAGCAGGTTCTCCAGTACACCCAGGACCAGGACCAGTAAAAGGAAATCCACATCCGGCAACACTACAAGGTTTTAAACAATAAGGAAATAAGTTATGGAAATG
>Ga0307488_10003300_pt1 | contig 13537 bp, 12 predicted proteins | sample SB02metaG_FD_202248 | JGI IMG/M metagenome (GOLD analysis project Ga0307488, IMG submission 202248) | Sea-ice brine microbial communities from Beaufort Sea near Barrow, Alaska, United States - SB 0.2 | ecosystem: Environmental > Aquatic > Marine > Coastal | place: USA: Alaska | collected...
GTGAAGCATTATCGTCCTAAACGGATCCAATATCATAGATAAGAATTGATAAATGATGCAGGTTACGGACACCAGATATTTTATTATGCATACGCATCAGGTCAATTCTAGATGAAGGTTGATACCATCTTTATTTCTACATAGTGTGAAAATACATACAATGCAATAAAAAAAGCCCGCTTAGTAGCGGGCTTTTTGAAGTATAAAATATACGTTTACACTACCAACCAGTAATTTCGCGTAAACCTTTACCGATATCAGCCAAAGAGCGAACAGTTTTAACACCTGCTGCTTCTAGGGCTTTAAACTTCTCTTCTGCTGTACCTTTACCGCCAGCGATAATCGCTCCAGCATGACCCATACGTTTGCCTTCAGGTGCAGTAACACCAGCAATGTATGAAACAACAGGTTTAGTGACGTGAGCTTTGATATATTCAGCGGCTTCTTCTTCAGCAGAACCACCGATTTCACCTATCATAACGATGGCTTCAGTCTTAGGATCTTCTTGGAACATTTTCAAAATATCGATGAAATTTGAACCAGGGATAGGATCACCACCAATACCTACACAAGTAGATTGGCCGAATCCTTCATCAGTAGTTTGCTTAACCGCTTCGTACGTTAATGTACCAGAGCGAGAAACAATACCGACTTTACCAGGCTTGTGAATATGACCAGGCATGATACCGATTTTACATTCGCCAGGAGTAATAACGCCTGGGCAGTTTGGACCGATCATGCGCACGCCTTTAGCGTCTACATATTCTTTAACAAACAACATATCTAGAGTAGGGATACCTTCAGTGATACAAACAATCAGCTTGATACCGGCATCAGCCGCTTCAACAATTGAATCTTTACAGAATGCAGCTGGAACATAAATAACAGATGCAGTTGCGCCGGTTTTTTCTACCGCTTCACGAACTGTATTAAATACTGGTAAATCAAGGTGCGTAGTGCCGCCTTTACCAGGAGTTACGCCGCCAACCATTTTTGTGCCATAAGCAATAGCTTGTTCTGAATGGAAAGTCCCCTGACCACCAGTAAAACCCTGACAGATGACTTTTGTGTCTTTATTGATTAATACAGACATTATTTGCCCTCCGCGGCTTTAACAACTAATTTAGCTGCATCAGTCAAACTGCTTGCAGCAATGATATCAAGACCAGATTTAGCCAATACTTCGCGGCCTAGTTCTGCATTAGTACCCTCAAGACGAACCACAACTGGAACATTAACGCCGACTTCTTTAACCGCGCCAATAATGCCTTCGGCAATCATGTCACAACGTACAATGCCACCAAAAATATTAACCAATACAGCACTGACATTACTATCTGAAAGAATAATCTTGAATGCTTCAGCAACACGTTCTTTGGTTGCACCGCCGCCCACATCAAGGAAGTTAGCTGGTTTGCCACCGTGAAGGTTCACAATATCCATAGTTCCCATAGCAAGGCCTGCACCGTTAACCATACAGCCAACGTTTCCGTCTAATGCTACGTAGTTAAGTTCCCATTTAGCGGCTTCTGCTTCGCGAGGATCATCTTGTGATGGATCGTGCATAGCAGCAACTTTAGGCTGACGATAAGCAGCGTTGCCATCGATAGCTAATTTAGCGTCTAGACAATGTATATCACCATCAGCTTTAATCACTAGAGGGTTGATTTCGATAAGTGCAATATCCAGGTCAACAAACATTTTTGCTAGACCTAAGAATATCTTAGTGAACTGTTTAATTTGCACGCCTTTAAGGCCCAATTTAAACGCCATTTCACGGGCTTGGTAAGGTTGTGCACCAACGATAGGATCGATTTCAGCTTTTAAAATCTTTTCAGGTGTTTCGTGAGCGACAGTTTCAATTTCAACACCGCCTTCCGTAGACGCCATGAAAACGATACGGCGAGAAGTACGGTCAACTACTGCACCTAAATATAACTCATCTGCGATGTCAGTACAGGTTTCAACTAAAATTTTGGTGACTGGCTGACCATGTTCATCAGTTTGGAAAGTCACTAAATTTTTGCCTAACCACTTTTCAGCGAAGGCTTTGATTTCTTCTTTAGTTTTGACCAATTTTACGCCGCCAGCCTTACCTCGGCCACCTGCGTGAACTTGGCATTTAACTACCCACTCACTGCCGCCAATTTTATCAGCTGCCGCTACAGCTTCTTCTGGAGTCGAAGCTGCTATTCCGTCAGAGACTGGCAAGCCGTACTCTTTGAATAACTGCTTGCCTTGATATTCATGCAAATTCATGGTTTTTTCTACCCGTTTAATTTAAGAAAAAAGCCGCTAGTAAGCCGCTTTATTTTTTATGTCGTTATGTAACACAATAACAACGAAGACGCAGCTGAGGTGATACCTCAGCTGCATCGATTAGTTACACATCTACTACTTTTTTATACATCGAGAAGCAGACGTGTAGGATCTTCTAACATTTCTTTGATGGTCACCAAAAAGCCAACAGACTCTTTGCCATCAATAATGCGGTGATCGTAAGATAATGCTAAGTACATCATTGGCAAAATTTCTACTTTACCATTCACAGCCATAGGTCTGTCTTGGATTTTATGCATACCCAAAATAGCGCTTTGTGGCAGGTTTAAAATAGGTGTCGATAACAATGAACCAAACACACCGCCGTTAGTAATAGTAAAATTGCCACCCTGCATCTCATCCAAGGTTAATTTACCATCACGCCCTTTGAGCGCTAGTGCTCTGATACCACTTTCAATACCTGCCATACCTAGTGCATCGGTGTCTTTAAGTACTGGTGTTACCAATCCACGAGGAGTCGATACAGCAATAGAGATATCAAAATAGTTGTGATAACAAATATCATCACCATCGATAGAAGCATTCACTTCTGGAAAACGTTTTAGCGCTTCAGTCACGGCTTTCACATAGAAAGACATAAAGCCAAGACGAATACCGTGACGTTTTTCAAAGCTTTCTTGGTATTGCTTGCGCAAATCCATGATTGGCTTCATGTTCACTTCGTTAAACGTAGTCAACATAGCGGTGCTATTTTTCGCTTCTAACAAACGCGTGGCGATAGTTTTTCGTAAACGTGTCATTGGTACACGCTTGTTGGTTCGGTTATCTAATGCAACAACTGGCTCTGCTTTTTGCGGTACAGCTGATTTAGCTGCCGGAGCTTGTAAAGACTTTTCAACGTCTTCTTTAGTAACTCGACCGCCTTTTCCTGTGCCTTTAATATTAGAAGCATCTAAGCCTTTTTCAGCTAATAGTCTGCGAACAGAAGGGCTAAGTGCATCATTCTCGTCAGTTGAACCAGAGGCTTCGCTAGTAGCTGGCGCAGCAGCAGCCGCACCGGCGACAAAGTGCGCAATCACTTGCTCACCGTTTACTGTTTCGCCCTCGGGCGCTAAAATTTCACTTAATGTGCCATCAGCAGGTGCCACAACTTCTAACACTACTTTATCGGTCTCGATATCAACTAAGTTCTGATCACGAGAAATAGCTTCACCGGGCTTAACATGCCAAGTTGCAATTGTTGCATCTGCCACTGATTCTGGCAGAACAGGTACCTTAATTTCCACTGACTCACCTTTATTACCGGATGGTTGACTTGATTTTTCACTGGTTTGAGCAGGAGCTTCGGCTTCAGTTTTGACCGCACCCGCACCTTCCTCAAAATTAGCAATAGTTTGTTCACCTAACACCGTGTCGCCCTCAGCATTAAAAATTTTACTGACAACGCCGTCTGCAGGGGCAACAACTTCTAACACTACTTTATCTGTTTCAATATCTACAAGATTTTGATCGCGACTCACTTTGTCACCTACCTTCACGTGCCAGGTAGCGATGGATGCATCTGCCACTGATTCAGGCAATACCGGTACTTTTATTTCTATTGTCATACTGGTTCCTTATTTAATTGTTAATGCATCATCAACCAAATCTTTTTGCTGTTGGTTGTGAACTGAAATATAACCTACCGCTGGAGAAGCAGAGGCGTTTCGACCGGCATATGTTAACGTGGCAGCATTTGGTAACGCGGTCCGAAAATGATGTTGACTACAATACCAAGCACCTTGGTTTTGAGGTTCTTCTTGACACCATATCCAATCATTAACATGTTTGAATTTACTCATGATTTGACCAAATTCTGCTTGAGGAAAAGGATATAGTTGTTCGACTCGAATAATAGCTACGTCGGTCTGTTCGTTCTTGCGGCGCTGCTCTAACAAGTCGTAATAGACTTTGCCTGAGCACATCACAACACGTTTAACTTTGCTTGACTCAATGTCATCTATTTCGTCAATAACATTATGAAACACACCCTCAGCTAGTTCTTCAATGCTTGATACAGCTAAAGGATGACGCAACAAAGACTTAGGTGACATGACGATGAGCGGTTTACGTAACGGGCGACATGCCTGACGGCGTAACATGTTAAATACTTGAGCTGGCGTTGAAGGTACACATACCTGCCAATTGTGATCCGCACACATTTGCAAGAAACGCTCTAACCTGGCAGAACTATGCTCTGGTCCTTGCCCTTCATAACCGTGAGGTAACAACAAAGTCAATCCGCATAAACGTCCCCACTTGGCTTCACCAGAACTTAGAAACTGATCGATGACAACCTGAGCACCGTTAGCAAAGTCACCAAATTGTGCTTCCCAAATAGTCAGTGTACCGGGTTCTGCTGTTGCGTAACCATACTCAAATGCAACAACCGCAGCTTCAGATAAAACAGAATCGTATATTTCCATTTTACCTTGATCGGCGTGCATATTAGCCAAAGGTATATAATCAGAACCATCAGTTTGATTATGCAGAACTGCATGGCGATGGAAAAAAGTACCACGACCAGAGTCTTGCCCTGTCATACGTATATTACTGCCTCTGGTAACTATATCGGCGTAAGCTAAGTTTTCTGCCATCCCCCAATCTAGTGCTTTTTCACCGTTTATCATAGATACTCGGTCTTTATATAGCTTAGCAACACGTGATTGAAGTGTATAATCTGCGGGAAAAGTACACAGCTTTTCGCCTAATTCTTTAATTTTTTCTACGCTGATTGCACTGTCGTATTTAACATCCCAATCATGTCCAAAAAATGGGGACCAATCCACTGAATGCTCAGTCATTGGGCGCCATTCTTCGACCACACAAGCACCATGATCGAGTGCAGCACGGTAATCACTGACCAATTTTTTTACTTCGTGTGCTTCTATAACACCTTCAGCAATAAGTTGCTCTGCGTATATTTTACGTGGCACAGGATGGACTTTAATTTTTTGATACATTATAGGCTGAGTTGCATTTGGCTCGTCAGCTTCGTTATGTCCATGACGTCGATAACAAACTAAATCAATTACCACATCACGTTTAAATTGGTTTCGATAATCTAAGGCCAGTCTTGTTACAAACAATACGGCCTCAGGGTCGTCAGAATTAACATGAAATATAGGAGCCTGAACCATTTTCGCAATGTCAGTGCAATATTGTGTTGAACGAGCATCTTCAGTTTTAGAAGTGGTAAAACCTACTTGATTATTAATAACAATACGTACTGTGCCACCCACTTGGAAACCGCGAGTTTGCGACATGTTAAATGTTTCTTGCACCACACCTTGTCCCGCAATGGCGGCATCACCGTGAATGGTAATAGGTAAAACTAACGAACCATCGGTACACCCACGTCGGTCTAATCGAGCGCGAACAGAACCAATAACAACTGGGTTAACAATCTCAAGATGCGAAGGATTAAATGCCAATGCTAAGTGTAAGTTACCGCCTGGTGTCGCAAAATCGGAAGAGTAACCAGCATGATACTTTACATCACCAGCACCTAACGAATCATCATGTTTACCAGAAAACTCATCAAAAAGTACCGACGGATTTTTCCCCAGCACATTCACTAAAGTATTAATTCTACCTCGGTGTGCCATACCCACAACAACTTCTTTAGTGCCATTACTACCGGCATGACTGATCAAAGCTTTGAGCATAGGTACTAATGAGTCACCGCCTTCAAGAGAAAAACGTTTCGCACCAGGGAATTTAGCGCCAAGATACTTTTCCATTCCGTCCGCGGCCACTAAACCTTTAAGAAGATTGATTTTATCTTCGCGAGCAACTTCAGGCTTCGCTTGAACAGATTCGATGCGATGTTGCAACCAGCGTTTCTGATCCGTATCGGTAATGTGCATGTATTCAGTACCGATGGATCCACAATAGGTGCGATTAAGTGAGTCAAATAATTCACCCAAAGGCATAGACTCTTTGCCGATGGCATAAGATCCTAGGTTATATGAGGTATCAAAATCTTTTTCAGAAAGGTTGTGGTGTGAAAGTTCGAGGTCTCTGACCCTTGGCTGTTTCCAAAGCCCAAGAGGATCAAGATTAGCATGTTGATGGCCCCTAAATCGAAAGGCATTAATCAATTGTAATACTTTAACCTGTTTTTCATCACTGCCACTTGCACTTGGCTGAGCTGAACTAGCTCGAGAGGCTGGACCCAGTGCGGCTAGATGTCGAAATTGATCGCGAACAAGACTGTGCTTGGTTTCAACTTCTACTCCATCGAGTTTAGGTAACTTTTCAAAAATGTCTCGCCATTCATCAGATACGCTTTGTGCATCATCTAAAAACGCTTCGTACATTTCTTCTATATAAGTTGCGTTGCCACCAGCCATGTGAGAAGAATCCCACCATGCTTTCATCACGCTTTGCTGCATTGTCGTCCCTTGGTTTTAATCAGACCTGCGAGTAAGTGTGCCGAAGCACACGGTATTTTATTATTAGTAAAACCTACACTGCTCGTTTGAGCAGCATAGATTTAATATGACCAATCGCTTTTGTTGGGTTTAATCCCTTTGGACAAACACTGACACAGTTCATGATGCCATGACACCTAAATACACTAAATGCATCGTCTAAGCCATTTAAACGTTCATCAGTTGCTGTATCTCGGCTATCAGCTAAAAAGCGATAGGCATGCAACAAACCGGCAGGGCCGATAAACTTATCTGGGTTCCACCAGAAAGACGGGCAAGAGCTTGAACAACATGCACATAATATACACTCGTACAAACCATCTAGCTTTTCTCTTTCTTCAGGAGACTGCAAAAACTCACGGGCTGGCGGTTGCTTATCGTCGTTAATAAGGAACGGCTTTATTTTTTCATACTGAGTATAAAACTGCGTCATATCAGTTACCAAATCACGCACCACAGGCAATCCAGGTAATGGGCGAACCACTATCTTAGAACCTTTAAGTGCTGATATTGGCGTGATACATGCTAAGCCGTTTTTACCATTCATGTTTACGCCATCAGAGCCACATACACCTTCACGGCATGAACGACGAAATGACAGAGTAGGATCTTTTTCTTTTAATGCTATCAATGCGTCCAATACCATCATGTCTTGGCCTTCTGCGACCTCCAACTGATAATCTTGCATACGAGGAGCGTCATCAATATCAGGATTGTAACGGTAGACTGAAAGATTTAATTGCATAATTGTTGCTCCTAGTATGTTCTTGCTTTGGGTGGGAAGGCTTCACGCAATTTAGGTGACATATTCACTTCACGTTTTATCATTGATTTTGATTCCGGTAAATAAACAGAATGGCATAACCAATTCTTATCATCTCTATCAGGAAAATCAAAACGACTATGAGCACCGCGGCTTTCTGTTCTGAAATTAGACGCTACAGCTGTGGTGTAAGCGGTTTCCATTAAATTATCGAGTTCAAGACATTCGATACGCATAGTATTAAAGTCATTACTCTTATCATTAAGGCTAGCGTTCTCTAATCTTTCACGGATATCGTTTAACTCTTGCAAACCTGTTGCCATTGACTCACCTTCACGGAATACCGAAAAGTTTAATTGCATACATTGCTGTAAGTCTTTCTTGATTTGAACAGGATCTTCGCCTTTACCCACTGTTGAATTTTCCCAGCGATTAAAGCGCACCATCGCTTGATCAACATCATCTTCTGACGCTTCACGAGCATCAATACCATCAATGGCTTTACCAAGATGTAATCCTGTAGCACGACCAAACACCACTAAGTCTAATAATGAATTACCACCTAGTCTGTTGGCACCATGCACCGATACACATGCAATTTCACCACAAGCAAACAACCCTTTAATAGGTGAAGTTTTACCATTTGCGTCCATGGTAAGCGCTTGTCCGTCGACATTAGTCGGTATACCGCCCATCATGTAATGACAAGTAGGAATAACGGGGATAGGCTCTTTAATTGGATCGACATGCGCAAAAGTACGAGATAACTCTAAAATACCAGGCAGACGAGACTCAAGAACATCTTTACCCAAATGATCAAGCTTCAACTTACAATGTGGACCTTGTGGACCATCAAAACCGCGACCTTCTCGAATTTCTGTCATCATTGAACGAGCAACTACGTCACGGCCTGCTAAATCTTTAGCATTAGGCGCATAACGTTCCATAAAACGTTCGCCGTTTTTATTAAGAAGATAACCACCTTCACCACGACAACCTTCAGTTACTAGCGTACCAGCACCTGCAATACCTGTTGGGTGGAACTGCCACATTTCCATATCTTGCATGGGTACACCAGCACGTAGTGCCATACCTAAACCGTCGCCAGTATTAATATGCGCATTAGTAGTTGAAGCATAAATACGCCCAGCTCCACCGGTTGCTAATACTACTGCTTTAGATTTGAAATAAACCACTTCGCCAGACTCGATATCAATGGCAGTACAACCCACTACATCACCGTCTTGATTTTTAACTAAATCGAGTGCGTACCACTCGCTGAATATTTTAGTTTTGTTTTTAACATTTTGTTGATAAAGCAAATGTAATAATGCATGACCCGTTCTATCTGCTGCTGCTGCAGTACGTGCACCTTGCTCTCCACCAAAGTTTTGAGATTGGCCACCAAACGGACGTTGATAAATTTTTCCATTTTCGAAACGAGAAAAAGGCAACCCCATATTTTCCATTTCAATAATGGCTTCTGGGCCTGTTTTGCACATATATTCGATTGCGTCTTGATCACCGATATAATCGGAACCTTTAACCGTATCGTACATGTGCCATTCCCAGTTATCTTCATGGGCATTACCCAGAGCAACAGTAATACCACCCTGTGCCGATACTGTGTGAGAACGTGTAGGGAAAACTTTAGATAATAGGGCACACGATTTACCCGATTCTGTAATCTGTAATGCTGCACGCATACCTGCGCCGCCAGCACCAATTACGACTGCATCAAATTCATGTACAGGAAGACTCATTTACACACCCCACAAAACAAATAAACCAACAACCACATAAACAAATGCAGTTAGGTTAATAACAAATTGAATAAACGCACGCAGACCTGGTGCTTTAACATAGTCGGTTAAAACCTGCCACATACCGATACGGATGTGGAACATCATCGAAACCAAAGTAACAAATGTGAATACTTTCATCGCTAGACCAGAAAACAAATCGTTCCACATTACATAAGTAATGGCTGGAGTAGAGATAAAATACCACCCCATAAACAAAGAAAACGAAGTCATAATCAAAGCTGTAGCACGTGTAGTGACATAATCTTGTACGCCATTACGTTTTAAACTTGCTTGACCCGTTACCATAATACAACTCCTACTAAGATTGTTAAGATAATCCATGCCGCAATGATTGCTTTAGCACTTATATCACCGGACTGAAGTTCTTCCCAATACCCCATATCCATTACCATATGCCTAAGACCGCCTAGCACATGATACGTCAAGGCAGAAATGGTGCCTATGGCAACAAACTTACCAAGAGGGCCAGCCATTTGTTCTTGAACGAGAGCAAAACTCTCAGATGATGATACAGACATCGCCCACGCCCAGATCACAAACATCATTGCAAAAAACAATGCGACACCTGTAATACGATGGAGAATTGAGGTAATTGCTGCAGGGGGAAAACTAATAGTATTGAGTTGTAAGTTAACTGGTCTTTGTTTTTTCACGTTTATTACTCTTTATACCCGTAGGTAGTTAAAACATTTCGGCTTATAACATCTCGCATGTTAAATTTTTGCTAAAATTCAATTTCTGTTCCCTAAGATTGTTGCCACTTTGTTAAAGAAAGGTTAAGTATAAATAACCATTTCAATACTAAGTGCTTTAAGCCCAATAAGTATATCCAGCCATTCAAACAAATACAATTATTGTTCTTTATTAAAGGTTTATAAGTAATAATTTGGATAGGTTGTTATATGTAAATAAGAAATACACACCTAATACGAAACTTAACCATGCTATTCCAAAATTATATTTGCATTGAGGGGGCTAAAGAAGTGAATATTTATTAAGCGGAAACGCATTAAAATTGACATTATGAGTCAATGTAAGTTCAAATAGCGACAATTCCCCCCCCAGTAAACAGCAGAGTATGCTGTTTATCGAACATGAAACGATTCTGAGGAGAACAGTATATGGCAGACAACAAAGCCATTTTAAAAGTGGGTGACAAAGAAATCGAACTTCCGATTTTGTCAGGTACTGCAGGCCACGATGTAATAGATATAAGATCTTTAGGTGCCAATGGGTACTTTACTTATGACCCCGGATTTATGGCAACTGGCTCATGTGAATCGACGATCACTTATATTGATGGCGCCAAAGGCATTCTGTTGCACAGAGGTTATTCCATTGAAGAATTAGCTAGGGATTCAGATTACATTGAAGTGGTTTATATGCTTTTGCATGATAAAACTCCCAATACTGAAGAATACAGAGACTTTAAAGACACAATCACTCGTCATACTCTTGTTCACGACCAAATAAATAATTTTTTCAGAGGTTTTAGACGCGATGCGCATCCAATGGCAATGTTATGTGGCTCGGTAGGTGCTATGTCATCTTTTTACCACGATGACCTGAACATACATGATCCTGAACAACGTTTACGCAGCGCTTATCGCTTGGTAGCTAAGATGCCTACATTGGTCGCAATGTGTTACAAATACAACATCGGTCAGCCTTTTGTATACCCTAAAAATGAATTGAGTTATGCAGAAAACTTCTTGAACATGATGTTTTCTGTCCCTGCAGAAGACTATAAAATCAGTCCAGCAGTAGCCAAGGCAGTTGACAGAATATTTATTTTACATGCTGACCACGAACAGAATGCATCAACCTCTACAGTCCGTTTAGCGGGTTCTTCTGGAGCTAACCCATACGCATGTATTGCTGCTGGTGTTGCGTCTTTGTGGGGGCCTGCTCACGGCGGTGCCAACGAAGCTTGTTTGAATATGCTCGAAGAAATAGGCACAGTCGATCGTATACCTGAGTTTATTGCTAGAGCCAAAGATAAAGATGACCCGTTCCGCTTAATGGGCTTTGGCCATAGAGTTTACAAAAACTTCGACCCGCGTGCCACTGTGATGCGTGAAAGTTGCCATGAAGTTTTAGCTGAGCTTAATATCGATGATCCACTGCTTAATGTTGCAATGGAACTTGAAAGGATCGCTCTAAGTGACCCCTACTTCGCTGAGAAAAAACTCTTCCCAAATGTAGATTTCTACTCTGGTATTATCTTAAAAGCGATTGGTATTCCAACCAACATGTTTACCTGTATTTTTGCATTGGCAAGAACTGTTGGATGGGTATCACATTGGCACGAAATGTTGAGCCAACCAGGACAAAAAATAGGTCGTCCTCGTCAGTTATATACTGGTGAAGCACAACGTCCGTATAGCAAAATCAAAAAGTAATAGATTTACTGTTATTTAAAAAGCGACCTTATTGGTCGCTTTTTTTTGTTCTGAAACTTCTGAGAGGAATAAGAGAATATGGGAGTCATAAATGTTGGTTACAGATTTGATCCAACATTCGCCCGCAGAATTTCATGCTATACGGGTACTGCCATTCATGGCTTTTATCAAACAGCGTACGTGCTGTACAACTTACTTTTTGCCTACAGTATAAAGTAAGCAAAAATGTATGGTCCGCCTCGTTATTGCAAGTCTACTATTTAAATAACGGGGTTGGTTTGCGCTAATGTATTCGGAGTCTTAATTGGGTGCTCCCACATCCAGCTGATCTAACGTTTTCGTCATCAAGATTATCATTGCAAATTGGTGTATAAACTTTTCTCGTTAAAAGGCTGTTTTGTTGTCATCACCGCCCAAGCGATAAGCGCTAGTTTGTTTGCCAGCGCAACCGTGGCAACATTGAATGATTTAGTTTGCCTGAGTCTTACGAGCCAATCGCCATAGACTTTACCGACTTGCTCAGGCTTTGACATGACAGCTCTGGCTCCGTGAATGAAAAGCGTTCGCAGCGCTTTGTTGCCACGTTTACTGATACCCAATAAGGTGGTTTATCCTCCTGTGGAGTGTTGCCTAGGCACTAAGCCTAACCAAGCAGCCATGTTTCGCCCACTCTTAAAGTCAGAGGCGCTGCTGATATTGGCGATACACAAGCTTGCAGTCATGTCACCGACACCTGGAATGGATTTAAGTAAAGTGCCTAGTGGATGTTGCTCAACTAACTGGATGCGTTTTTTAACTTTCTCTTCAATTTGAGTATTTAGATACAAGTAATATTCATGCTGACCAATAATCTCACGCGTTAACATGGGAGGAAGGGAGCCTTTTTGCATAGCGAGCCAACTAAATAGCCCTCTCATTTTGCTATGGCCTCTTGGCAAGCTAATACCAAACTCAAGTAAAAAAGAGCCAATACGATTCATTCAAGCGGTTCGCTCCTTGATGTAACCTTGTCGGATGCGATGGACAGAAGAAATGACCTGAGCCTCTTCGCTCTTGACGGAAACAAAGCGCATATTGGGCCGTTTGGCTGCTTCAGATATCGCCTCAGCATCAATAAAGTCGTTCTTATTACCTTTTACAAAAGGCTTCACATATTGTGGAGGAATGAGTTTGACTTGATGTCCCATAGCTTGGCATTTCCGTCCAAGTCAATGAGCGCCACCAAATGCTTCAAAAGCCACGATACATGCAGGAATATTTGATGAGTTGAATACGGCTAAATTTTTTCCGAAAAATAGGTATATCATGTTTATCTCGACCAATGACGTGAAAAGAAGATTTGCCTAAGTCGATACCGAGTATTTTAATTGGAGCCATGATGATTCGACTTTTGTGTTTACCTACCTTAAATTTAGCTGATAAAGGGTGAGGCGGACCATCTTATTAGTGCCCTTCGAGAACAATGCTCTTCATCCAATTATTTTATGAATTAAGCAGGTCGTTTGCACTTTCTCCCGGCCTTGGCGATTGCCCTACTGAATACATAAAATAATCGGCGAGCTATGAGTCTAGGGGAGAGCAAGGGGAGAGCAAGGGCATCGGCGCTGCCGACTAAGAATTTTGATGACTTCGCCATTAATAATCAAAGATTTATTATTAATTATCTTGTTAATTAGTAATAAAAAGAACTGAAAAACCTTCTCTTCAGGAGAAATTTTACAGCCTCAACACCCACATAAACTGCGGAATGAATTGGTGCAGTTTTTTGCTGCTTTTTTGCTGCTTTTTTGC
>Ga0307488_10003301_pt1 | contig 13534 bp, 13 predicted proteins | sample SB02metaG_FD_202248 | JGI IMG/M metagenome (GOLD analysis project Ga0307488, IMG submission 202248) | Sea-ice brine microbial communities from Beaufort Sea near Barrow, Alaska, United States - SB 0.2 | ecosystem: Environmental > Aquatic > Marine > Coastal | place: USA: Alaska | collected...
AGCCCTCCATAAAAAAGGCACGCGGTGCTTCGCTAGCTTGAGGAAATCTCTGCCCCAGTTCGGCAAAGGTGGCCCGGGCCTCTTCGTAATCTCCTGCCTTCTCTTGAGCTGTCCCCCGAAGGTAGAGAACGAGAGGCAGACTTTCTGACTGAGGAAAGCGTTGTTCGAGTGTCTCGGCGGCCCCAACCGCTCGGTCGTAGCGCTCAATCGCCAGCCAACTCTGGAGAGCGCTGAGAGAGGCTTTTTCCACCATGGGGTCGGGCTCAAGGCGCTCCAACATATCTTGGAGAAGGAGAGCGGACTCAAGAAAGCGTTCCTGCTGGTGAAAAGCCATCGCGAGACGAAATCGGACCGAGGCATCAAAAGAAGGGATTTTTTTCAGATTTTCTAATTCCTTGGCTACCTCACGCTCCTCCTTTCGCAATTGAGCCCGGCGAAAAATACTCGGCTGCGGCTGTCCTTGCAGGGCCTTGAGGTCCGCCCGAATCGCTCCCAATCGTTCCTCTTGTCGGGCCAACAGGCGTTGCAGCGGCCAGATGATCTGGAGAGCCTTAATGGCCTCGCGGGGGCGATCTTGTTGCAAAAGTTGATCAGCCAAGCCGAGGGCGAGCGTCTGAAAGGTTGCAATCTGGATCAGGCTATCTTGATCGGCCCCTTCGTTGGCCAGTAATTCGAGAGCCTCCGCGTTTTGGCCAGTCTCGATCAGACAATAGAGTTCGAGCACAGTTGCTCGCGGGCGGTGCTGGCTGAGTCGATTTTGACGCAGAGCGGAAAATTCTGGAATGGCTTCCTCCAACTGGCCGGCAGCAAGCAAGGCGCTGGCTCCCAATAAAGCGACATCCTGACGGCGCTGAGAACGAGGAAACTTTGTGACAAAGCCAACCAACGCGGCACGGGCCTCCTCATAGCTCTCGCTTTGGAGCAGGCTGATCGCCCGCCAAAAAGCCAGATTCTCTTTTTGCTTCGAGCTGAGTTTTTCTTCTTTTTCTGCTGCTCTAATGACCTCTAAGGCTTCCTCGAAATTTTGCACTTGGAGTAAGGAGGCGGAGAGGTTGTAGCGAACATGGGCCAGAAATGGTTCGGCCCCCAAAGAGGAACCGAAATCTTCCAAAAATCTCTGATAGCCTTGGACTGCTTCAGGGTAGCGCTTCTGATTATAGGCTGCGTCTGCCTTGAAAATAACATCGCGGGCCGTACCCGCCTGCGGGCTGTCATCTTGGGCAGCTAGCGATAGCACACCGAGCAAAAGGAGACCACAGACAAGGAGGCCCGTTCGATGGAGTCGGGGAAAAGCAACCATGCCGAGAAGAAGTGAACCCGCCTTCGCCAAAGGAGCGAGGCCAAAATTACGTTTCTTGCCAGATTCGAAGTGGCAAGATGCCATCTATGACTCTAGTGACCCCTCTCCGAAATTTGTCTTCCGCGATCAAGCGCTGTCTCAACCGATGAAGACAAAAGAACGAGCCCAAGCTCTCAGCCTAGCGGCTCAGCCGTTTTCCGAGCTACTCGGCCCTAGTACGGTCGAGGATCTCTTGGCCTGGGTCGAAGCGGAATTGGGCGACGCCGCCGCCCTCGATCAATGGATTCGGCATGGTCAGGCCCAGACCAAAGCTCTCGCTCCTCAGAGCATCCTTCACGTGTTTAAAAGCAACACCCCCCATGCGGCACTGCATAGCCTGATCGGAGGATTGCTCCTCGGCGCTCATAATCGGGTGAAGCTGCCAAGTTCCGGCTTGGCCGAAGTGGAGGAATTTATGGCGGGTCTGCCGGAAGCTCTCCGGCGATTGGTTGTCACTGCCGGCGAACTCGACCGGACCTGGCTGACCTCCAGCGATGCCGTGGTTGCTTATGGCTCGGAAGAAAGCATCGCCAAACTACGCCTGATTGTGCCGTCTGGCAGAATCTTTTTGGGCCATCCCGAAAAAGCGAGCCTTGGCATTATTTGGGATGATCCTGAGAGCGCCTCTTGCCCCGAGGCGGCCCGGGACGCCTCCCTCTTTGACCAGCAGGGCGTTCTCTCGCCCCAAGTTTTTTACGTTCGGGAAGTCACGCCGGGATTTGTCCGTAATTATGCCAAAAATCTTTCCCAGGCTATGGCAGCCTTCAACGGAGGCCAAAGAGGCCGCAAAATTTCTACAGCCGAGAGAGCCGAGATCGCCAACCTCCGAGCCGCCTACCGTTTCCGGGCCAGCGGCGATCTCCGTGTTGCCCTATGGGAAGGTGGTGGAGAAGCTGGCTGGTCCGTGGTTTACGAAGAAGATCCGTGGTTTCCTGCCACCTCTATTCCTCGGGTAATCTTCGTCAAACCGCTCCCCGAAAATCTGGCCGAAAGCATGGGGCCGGCAGCTGAGTACCTTGGTGCCGTGGGACTCTGGCCCTGTGAAAAAGAGCTGGCTGAACGCTTTTTCAACCTGCAACCATCCCGCTTTTGTTCTCTTGGGCGGATGCAGCCTCCCCCCTGGACTTGGCACCAAGGAGGAGGGTCCAGATTGGCCTCACTCGTCAAGTGGGTTGATTTTGAGCCAACAAACCTGTTGACTGCCTGATTCCATGCCCAAAGAAAAGTCTATCCCTGCGCAAGGCACTGTTGTCGAGGTTCTACCCTGCACCATGTTCCGTGTGAAATTAACCAACGACAAAGTAGTCCTTGCTCACATCGGAGGGAAGATGCGCAAACATTTCGTTCGTATTGTTCCCGGGGACCGAGTCCAGATGGTCATCTCGCCCTACGATCTGACCAAGGCACGCATCACTTACCGGGAACGCTAGCTCGACCTAGCGGTCGCACTCACCCATGACAAAGTCGATGCTGCCGAGGATGGCAGAGACATCGCTGAGGTAGTGCCCGGGCAGCAGCTTGGGCATGATGCTGAGATTGGCAAAGGAGGGGGCTCTGATCTTCATTCGATAAGGCACCCCGCCGCCCTTGCTGTTGATGTAGAAACCGAGTTCGCCTTTGGGGTTTTCTGCTCCGAAGTAGATTTCTCCCACGGGGGCGTCGATACCCTGGGTTGTGATGATGAACTGATGGATGAGTTCCTCCATCTTCGTCATCACGTCCGTTTTGGCCGGTAGGATATTTTTCGGATCCGTCACATGAATGGGCCCGGAGGGCATCCGGTCGAGCACTTGGGTAAGGATGCGGACACTCTGCCGCATTTCCTCCATGCGCACGAGGTAGCGGTCGTAGCAGTCCCCCACCGATCCGATGGGCACATCAAATTCGTATTGCTCGTAGCCGAGGTAGGGATGGGCCTTACGCAGGTCGTGGTCCACCCCAGAACCCCGCAAGTTGGGTCCGGTCAGCCCGTAGGCAATGGCTTCCTCTTTCGTGATAATGCCGACATCGCGGGTGCGATCCAACCAGATAGGATTCCTCGTGAGTAACTTGTCCACCTCATCGAGGCTGGTAAGCAGGCCGGAAATGAAGTCCCTCACCTGGCCCCCAAAGCCCTCGGGCATGTCGTGGGTCATCCCCCCGATCCGAGTGTAGGAGGTGGTGAAGCGAGCGCCGGTGAGCTGCTCGCTCAGGTTGTAGACCACCTCACGGTGCTTGAAGGTGTAGAGAAAAACCGACATGGCCCCGATATCCATGGCATAGGCCCCGACCCCGAGGAGGTGGGAGGAGATTCTCGCCAGCTCGCAGCAGAGCACCCGAATAGCTTGGCCCCGAGGCGGCAAGGTCCAGTCCATCAGCTTCTCCACCGCGAGAGCGTAGGCGACGTTGTTGGCTAGGGGGGCAAGATAATCCAGTCGGTCGGTGTAGGGGACGAACTGATTGTACTGCATACTCTCGGCGATCTTCTCGTCGCCGCGGTGGAGGTAGCCAATGTCGGCATCTGCCTTGGTGATGATCTCGCCATCTAATTCGAGGACAATGCGCAAGACCCCGTGGGTCGAAGGATGCGATGGCCCCATGTTGAGGGTCATCGTCTCGCCCAGCAGTTCGCCCTTTTCGCGTGCCTCATTTTCTGCCGCTAGGGTGCGGGCAGCGGGATCTGGTGACTCAATAGTGGTGGACATTTTGCTCATTGTTACGTTTGCCGGGGGGGTTTGGCAACTTTAGGAAGTAGCCGCCAGTTCGTCTTCCACCCGGAGTCGCAGCTGACCGCAGGCGGCATCGATATCGTGGCCTTTCTCCCTCCGGATCGTCGCCACCACGCCACCGGCCCGAACCGCCTCGACAAATTCCTGCTGACGCGGAAGGGAGGGGCGCTCCCACGAAAGACCTTCCACGGTGTTGTAAGGAATGAGGTTCACCTTGGCATTGAGCCGACGGGCATGCCGGGCCAGCAGCCGGGCCTGATCCAGGGAATCGTTGACCCCAGCGATAAGAATGTATTCAAAGCCGAGCTTCTGCTTACGGCATGAGGTAAAATAGGCGCAGGCATCAAAAAGTTCGGCCAAGGGAAATTTCTTGTTCACTGGCATGATCTGCTGGCGCACCTCGTCGGTCGCCCCATGCAAAGAAATGGCCAAGCGAACCGGAACAGCATGATCAGCCAGCGCACGAATCTGCGGCGCCAAACCACTGGTTGAGACGGTGATGTGCCGTGCCCCAATCTCAAATCCCCACGGTGCGTTGAGAATCTCAAGAGAGGCCAAGAGATTTTCCAAGTTGGCCAACGGCTCACCCATCCCCATGAAGACGATATTATCGACCCGCTCCCCGCTGATCTGCTCTACTTCCATTACCTGGGCCGTGATCTCACCAGCCGAAAGGTTGCGCTTCCACCCCCGCAAACCACTGGCACAAAACTTACAACCATAAGCGCAGCCGACCTGAGTTGAGACGCAGAGGGTTCGCCGGTCCGAGGTCTCTCCATAGAGTGCCGGAGAGGCTGGGATGAGGACACTCTCGATCAGTTGCCCATCGGGTAAGCGGAAAAGAAATTTACGGGTGGTATCGTGGGAACCTCCCATCTGCACCTGCTCCAGCGCCTCCACCGGGAACTGTTTTGCCAGCTGTTCCCGCAACTCGGCCGGAAGGTTAGTCATGGCGGAGAAATCCTTGACCCGCTTTTGGTGGACCCACTCAAGGACCTGCCGAGCCCGGTAGGGCTTGTAGCCCCAAGTTTTCAGTTCACCGATCAGCGACGGCAATGTTTGTCCAAGCAAAGGGATCACCGCGGCAGCATGTCACAGATGGCGACCAAACTCCACCGCAGGATGCCTTGACCAGACGATCAAGAAAACTAGCGTAGCCTCTATGTCATTCTCCAACTGCGCCAGATTCCTCCTTCTAGCAGGGCTGCTCCTGAGCTCGAGTTGCCAAACCACCACGGTGAGCCGGGTCGACCCCGCGGTGGCGGCCGCCATCGCCGCCGAAGCGCCGGGGAACTATTACATTGGGCGGCGCTACCACAAAAAGGACTACAAAATGTGGGGATGGGTACGGCGCCCAGGACAACCGTGGAAGACGGCCCAACTGGTCATGCTCAATGAGAATACCAAGCTCGCCCCCGACCGGGCGGCCGGCACCCTCGGTACCGACCACAACACGGAATACCGTTTGGAAGGCCGCTACACCGGCGCTCGAGTCTATGAGCCGGCAAGCAATCGCTTTTACCCCGAGTTTGTTCTCACCGGTTACAGGCTGCGCTCCAGCGCCCCACCCATGATCTACTCGGACGAGCGAGCCCTGGATCCGGCGGTGCGGTTACTCACTCCCCCTTTGTGATCCGAGGAGGTTGACCTTGCCTCCCCCCAGCAAAAAATGTTGCGGCGCCAGAGCCTGCTTGTCAGCTTGAGCACGATGTCTTCCTCACCCTCAGACTCCACCACAGCTCTGGCTACGTTTGTCGAGCAACTCAACCTCTTCTTTGGCTGGACCAGTGGGCTCCTCTGGGGTCCTTGGTTGCTCATCCTTCTCATTGGGACGCATATCTATCTGACCTTCCGCCTCCGTATCATCCAGCGCTGGATCTGGCCGGGGATCAAGCTAACCTTTCACCCTGAGCGCTCGGCCGCTGGCGATGTCAGTCCTTTGGGTGCACTCTCCACCGCCCTCGCGGCCACGGTGGGTGCGGGTAATATCGTCGGCGTGGCAGTAGCTGTTACTGCCGGTGGTCCGGGGGCTATTTTCTGGATGTGGATTACCGGAGTGTTCGGGATCGCGACCAAGTATGCCGAGGCACTCCTTTCGGTGCACTTCCGGGTTAAAAACAAACACGGTGAGATGTCCGGCGGCCCCATGTACGTCCTCGCTCGAGGGCTCAACATGAAATGGCTCGGAGTCTTGTTTGCCTGTTTCACCGTGGTGGCTGCCTTCGGCATCGGCAACATGTTCCAAGCCAAAGCGGTGACCAACAGCGTCATCGAACTCTTCCCCGACGGCACCGCCGAAATGCCCATCCGCCTCACCTGCGGTCTCCTCATGGCCGCGGCCACCGGCCTTGTTCTCATCGGCGGAGTCAAGTCCATCGCCCGGTTCTGCAAGATCGTTGTTCCCTTCATGATCATCGCCTATGTCGGCGGGTGCGTCATCATCCTTGGCCTGCTCTGGGACAAAATTCCCGCAGCCCTGGCTCTCATCCTAACCGATGCTTTCCAAGGCAAAGCCTTGGCCGGAGGCGCTTTGGGAGCGGTTATCGCCGCTGGAATCAAGAGGGGACTTTTCTCCAACGAGTCCGGGCTCGGCAGTGCCCCCATCGCCGCCGCGGCGGCACGCACCCGCAATCCGACCCAGCAGGCCCTCGTTTCCATGACCGGAACCTTCTGGGACACCGTGGTCATCTGCCTCCTCACCGGCCTCGTCCTTATCGTTACTGGGGCGTGGCAGAGCGGCAAGGAAGGAGCGGCCATGACCAATCATGCCTTCGCCACCATCCCCAATATCGGCTCACCGATTCTCACCCTCGGCCTCATAACCTTTGTTTTCTCAACCTTGGTAGGCTGGTCCTATTACGGAGAAAAAGCCTTGGAGTATCTCGGGGGTTTACACCTCGTTCCGGCCTACCGGTGGTTGTGGGTCCTCGCCATCTTTCTCGGAGCCACCTTCCCCAGTTCGCTCGTCATCAACTTTTCTGATTCGGCCAATGCCCTCATGGCCATTCCCAATTTGATCTCCGTCCTTCTGCTCTCTGGTCTGGTGGCTCGCCAATCCAAAAAATGGCTCGCCGACCCAGAGACCTTCAAACGAGATCTGCCGAGTTGATAGGGCGACTGGCCTGAATCCACCCATGCCATGAAAAAAGTCCTTATTGTCGGCGGAGGAGTCGGAGGCCTCAGTCTGGCCCTTGCTTTGAAAAGCCAGGGAATCAAAGCTACCGTTTACGAAAAATACCCTCGTCACCAACTCCATCCCACCGGTCATCTTATCTGGAGTTATGCCGTCCGCATCCTGCAGAAGTTAGAAGTTCCCATCGAAGAGGCGGGCACACCCCTAGAAATTTTCGAGGTGCATGGACGGTCGGGGGCAATTCTCAGCGAAATGCCTATCGGAAAAATTTCGCGAGAATACGGAGCCGATAGCTACGAAATTAACCGGTCGATTCTTATCCAAAAGATGTGGGGGATGGTGGGAGCGGATCTTCGACTTGGTCAGGAGTGCGTCAGGGTCGAATCCCTAGCCGAGGGTGCCCGTATCACCCTGGCGGACGGGACCACCGACTCGGGAGATATGGTGATCGGCTGCGATGGAGCTCACAGCCTCGTCAGGGGATTTGTTGATGAGAAAGCCGAGCTGAAAATGTTAGGTGCCATGGCCTGGGTGGCGGTCATCGACAGCCATCCCCCTGCCCTGAAAGCCAACCGCCACATGGACTTCTGGCAGCCGGGAAGCAAGGCAGGGGTAGCTGATGTCGGCCGTGGCCAATCCCGCTGGTACACTACCTTCACCCGACGCGAAGCCGACCCGAAACGCAGCAAAAAAGAGCAAATCAGGGAGGGGTTGGACCCGGTTCCACAAGCGATCGCGCAGTGCCTCGAAATGACAAGAGAGGAGCAACTCATCCCGGTCAGACACGGTGATTTGCTCGGTCTCAAGCTCTGGCACAAAGGACAGGTGCTCATGCTGGGAGATGCCGCCCACGCAACCAGCCCCTTTGCCGGGATGGGAGCCTGCGCGGCCATTGCCGATGCCGACAAACTTGCCGATCTCATCAGCGCCGGAGGAGAGATTAAGGAAATGTTCCAGAAATTTCAGGAGCAGCGCAAACCCGCGGCCGATGCGGTCATTCTCGAATCACGGCACAACCTCGAAATGTCCACCTGCCGCTCACGGCTCAAAACCTGGATCAGAGACTGGGGCTTAAGCCACATCCCGGAGCAGAAGATGCACGAAATCGTTTCAGCCATGGTGCGCGGCCAATGAACTGCGGCCCAGGGTTGAGCTAGCTTAGGAAAAAAGGCGGGCAGGGTTCCCTCCCCCAGCACCAGTACTGGGTATGTTCTTCGCTCGAGTTGGGATGGTTTTAGACACGACTTGTCCACCACCACCCAACCTCCCCTCGGCAACTTAGGAGAATCTCATGGTCAGTGGAGATGTTTCACCTATCCCCGAGCCTTCCACCTACGCTCTGCTCGCCCTCGGCGGTGCTGTTCTTGGTCGGTTTGTTCTCCGCCGCCGAATCCGTGCCTGAGCACGAATTAAATCAGCCTTCCCTAAGAGATCGCCCTTACCGAGCGCTCTTTTTTTATGGGGCCGTTCCTCGGCCAACAATCCACCAAGATCCGCCTTGCTGGGGTCACCGATGACGTAGCCGGCGAGTTTATCGAGAGGTGGCGGCTCCATAGGTTGGCTGCCCTGCTCAGTACATGAGCTGGCGAGGCTCCTCCTCAAGATGGAAGGTTGAGTTAATCACCAAAAAACGCCACTGATCGCCTGCATGGGCCGCCATACTAACCGAGGCGTTGTGAAAGCGAAAAATACGGTGGATACGCTCCCGCGGTTCCGGGTACTCCTCTTCGACCATGTGAGTATGCAGAGCATTGAGGGTCCCTCCATGGGTAAAGACGGCGATGTGATCCTCCGCCGCCTCCCCCAGATCATGCAGAACCTCCCCGGTACGCTCCATCAAAGACCGCCGAGTTTCCCCCTTCGGTGGGGCAAAATCAAAATCACCGGACCGCCACCGAGCCACCGTATCTGGGTGCTCCTCTTGGCAATCGGCAATGCGCTTTCCTTCAAAAATTCCAAAAGAGAGTTCACGCAGACGCGGTTCCATTTCAACAGCCAAGCCGAGGAGTTGGCCGAGTGGCCCGGCGGTGGTTGAGGCTCTTCCCAAATCGCTACTAACGATTCTCTCAATCGGATACCTTTTGAGCCACTGGGCAGTCTGGTTAGCTTGGGCCAAGCCAAGCTGATTCAGTGGAATATCCATTTGGCCCATGGTCATCCCGGAGGCGTTGTGGGCAGTTTCTCCGTGACGTACGAAATAGAGTGTTTTCATTTAAAAGTTCAAGTGACCTTGTATGGTCGCTCGTCATTTCGTATAGACGGCGACGGACAAATGACAACCCGCGCGTCAAGCGCCCACAAAAATTTATGCACAAACTCGTATTGCTCAGACATGGTGAAAGCACCTGGAACCAAGAGAACAGATTCACCGGCTGGACCGACGTGGACCTGACAGACAAGGGCCGGGAGGAGGCCAAAACGGCCGGCCAGCTCCTCAAAAAAGAAGGATTCTCCTTCGACTTTGCCCATTGCTCCGTCCTCAAGCGCGCTTTGCGCACCCTCTGGATCGTGCTCGACCAGCTCGACGAACTTTGGATTCCTATCGAAAAAACTTGGCGGCTGAACGAACGGCACTACGGCAACCTGCAGGGCCTAAACAAATCTGAGACCGCGGCCAAATATGGAGAGGACCAAGTCCTCATCTGGCGCCGAAGCTACGATATCCCGCCACCACCTCTGGAGGAATCCGACGAACGCTTTGCCGGATTCGACCCACGTTATCAGGGAAACACCAAAGCAGAGTTACCTCTGACCGAGTGCCTCAAGGACACGGTGGACCGTTTTCTTCCCTACTGGAAAGAGGCGATTGCCCCCCAAGTACGTGCCGGAAAAAAAGTCGTCATCGCCGCCCATGGCAATTCCCTGCGGGCTCTTGTGAAATACCTCGACGACCTCTCGGAAGAGGAAGTGCTCAAACTCAACATTCCTACGGGAGTCCCCCTCGTCTACGAGTTGGACGACGACCTCAAGCCCCTACGGCACTATTACCTAGGAGACCAGTCGGCCATTGACGCCGCCATGGCGGCCGTTGCCTCACAGGGCAAGGCCAAGTAAAGCCGATGAGCCGCCCTGCCCCGGAAAACTGGTCCACCCGGATCGGGGTCATCCTTGCGGTGACCGGCAGTGCGGTGGGACTGGGCAATTTTCTGCGCTTTCCCGGCCTAGCGGCCAAGTACGACGGCGGGGCCTTCATGATCCCCTACTTTATCGCCCTCCTTCTTCTCGGTCTCCCCCTGGCCTGGGCAGAATGGGCGATGGGGCGCCACGGAGGAACGCGAGGTCATCACTCCGCTCCGGGGATCTTCCGCCTCCTCTGGAAAAAGAACCGGGCCGCCCCCTACCTCGGCGTGCTCGGGCTAGTCGTCCCGATTGTTATTTACATGTACTACGTCTTTATCGAGTCGTGGTGCCTTGGCTACGCCTGGCACTACCTCACCGGGGCGATGAACTTAGGGACAAATCCGGAGGCCTACACCCAGTTCTTTGCCGCTTACGTCGGCCTCGATGAAAATGCGGCTCTCTTCAGCGACTTCCTCGGAGGACCGCTCATTTTCCTCCTCCTCTGCATCGGGCTCAATTTCATCCTGATCAACCGTGGTCTGATCCGCGGCATCGAACTCTTCTGCCTCTGGGCCATGCCCTCTTTGGTCTTCTGCGCCATCCTCGTTCTCATCCGAGTGCTCACCCTAGGAACACCCGACCCGGCCCAACCGGAACTCAATGTGGTCAACGGCCTTGGCCAGATGTGGAACCTCGGAGGAGACAAGCAGTCCTTCTGGGCTTCCCTCGCCAATGGCAAAATGTGGATGGAGGCGGCGGGGCAGATTTTCTTTTCCCTCTCGGTCGGCTTTGGCGTCATCATTACCTACGCTAGTTACCTCCGCAAAGATGACGATATCGCCCTCAGTTCCACCACCGCGGTGGCGGGCAATGAATTCTTTGAGGTCTCCCTCGGCGGCATGATCACCATCCCCGCGGCCTTCATCTTCCTCGGTGCCGCCGGGGCGGTCGGTGGCTCCTTTGCCCTCGGTTTCAATACCTTTCCCCTTGTCTTCGAACACATGCCTCTGGGCCGCTGGGTCGGCTTTCTCTGGTTTTTTCTTCTCTTTCTCGCTGCCATCACCAGCTCCCTCTCCATGCTCCAGCCAGCCATCGCTTTTTTGCAAGAGGGTCTGGGCTTGAGCCGCTCTCGGGCCGCCTCCGTCCTCTGTGGAGTAGGTACCGCTGGCACCCTCTTCGTCGTTTGGTTCAGCAAGGGGTTGGTAGCCCTCGATACCTTCGACTTCTGGATCGGCACCTTCTGCATTTACCTCCTCGCCTCGGTGCAGACCTTTCTCTTTGGCTGGGTCTTTACCCCAAAACGGGGACTGGAAGAACTCGATGAGGGAGCCGAACTACGCATTCCCCGCATCTTTGGTTTCGTCATCAAATACGTTTCGCCAGTCTACCTCCTCCTCGTTTTTTCCGCGTGGGCCTATCAGGATGTGGGGCAACGCATCACGAGCTTCAGAGAGGATCCGGCGGTACGCTGGTCCATCCTTTTCCTCCTGGCCGTGCTGGCCCTTTTTCTCTGGTGGATTCGCCTGGCGGTACGCCGCTGGCGCACCGAGGAGGCGGCACCGTGACCACCTTTGGATGGATCATCATGCTTGCCTCGGTTGGCGGTAGCTCGGGATTCTTTTTCTGGTGTGTCTACCGCGTCCTCCGACCGCCGGACAAAAGCAAAAAAATGCAGGGTTTTCTCCACACCGAGTTAGAAATTGAGGAGAAAGAAAAACGTCAGAATCCCTAAGAGCTTGGGCGCGGCCCCTCCAGAAATACCCCCTCCTCCGGGGTCCAGGGATTGATGAGAAAATCTCCCACCGCCAACTCCTCGGCCAGCCCCACCGCTCGCTGGCGAAGAGAAATCGTTGAGATTCCTTCGTGGAATTGGGGAAAAGGCTCCAGCAACTGGGCCGAGCGGAGAAAGAGTCGGGCAGCGGGGCGGAGACGGCGCCCATGGATACGGTGCTCCGGCTCACGGTGATGGTGCTGCAGGTGGACAAACCCTCCGGCAAATTGGATGAGAGCCTTGTAAAAAACATAGCGCTGGCCCTCCGATCCCAGCCAGATGTGCTCTAGGATATCGTGGGCCTCGTAATAGGCGCGCTCGTTGAAGAGACGGAAATACTCCAGGTAACAAGGATGGTAGCCCCCCTGACTTGGCAAACCGGTCAAGCGCGCCGCGATCTCTTGGTGCTTCCCCATTTGCTCTAGCGGTCAGCCAAGGCCTGGTGATCAATTGTTTTGAGACGCTTATCTCCGGAGCCAAGGCGGGGAATGCAATCGATCAGAGCCCTTGTATAAGGATGCTGAGGATTGCGAAGAATTTCCTCCGTGAGCCCCTCTTCCACGATCTTGCCTCGATACATAACCAGCACCCTTGAAGCGAAGCCTGAAACAATTCCGAAATTGTGGGTGATGAGAATGACCGCCATGCCGAAGCGGTCTTTCAAGGTAGCGAGCAGCTCCATGATCTGTGCCTGAATCGTCACATCAAGCGCCGTCGTTGGTTCGTCGGCCACCAGCACATCCGGCTGGCAAGCCAGGGCCATGGCGATCATCACCCGCTGCTGCATCCCCCCACTTAGCTGATGGGGATAGTCGTGCATCCGTTGAGCGGGATCGACGATCCCCACCGCCTCGAGCCAGCGCACGATCTCCTCGTCGACCGAAGAAACTTCCGGGCGGTGCAGGCGGATGGCCTCGCCAATCTGACTGCGGACAGTAAAAACCGGGTTGAGCGAGGTGCTCGGTTCCTGAAAAACATAGGCAATCTTACCGCCCCGCAGTTGGCGCAACTTCCGTGCGTTCATCGCCATGACACTCTCACCTCGGAAGGAAATCTCACCACTTTTGAGATTGGCCGGAGGGATGGGCAGAAGGCGGGTCAGGGCGAGGGCGGTAACACTTTTACCGCTGCCGCTCTCCCCCACGATGGCCAAAGTTTCCCCGGCGGAAAGAGTAAAGCTGGCGCCCCGCACCGCCTCAATCGTGCGATCCTCGAGGACGAAGTCGATGCAAAGGTCTTGCACCTCTAAAATGGGTTTCTCGTCATTCATTGGCGTTCGGACCGGGTCTCCACCGCCTGACGCAGGGCATCCCCAGTAAGGTAAAACGATAGGGCTGCCAGCAGAATGGCAAGTCCAGGAAATAGGATAAGCCACCAAGCATCGAGAATGTAAGTTTTCCCGTCGGCGATGATATTGCCCCAGGTGGCCTGAGGGGGCTGGACACCGAAGCCGAGAAAGCTCAGTCCCGCCTCGGCCAGAATTGCGGCAGGGACCCCCAGAACAGCAGTGACGAGGATGGGAG
>Ga0307488_10003302_pt1 | contig 13532 bp, 21 predicted proteins | sample SB02metaG_FD_202248 | JGI IMG/M metagenome (GOLD analysis project Ga0307488, IMG submission 202248) | Sea-ice brine microbial communities from Beaufort Sea near Barrow, Alaska, United States - SB 0.2 | ecosystem: Environmental > Aquatic > Marine > Coastal | place: USA: Alaska | collected...
CGTTTCTGATGCAAAACCACACCGTACATACCCTCTAACACCCATAGAAACCTCGTATACACCCCCTACATACCTCCAAACGTACCCCCTATTGAACCTACCCCGTAAAAAGCGCTTAAGTTGAGCTGAAAAGTGAACGAGTGTAAGCCCGTGCCGCGCAATCGAGCTTGTGCGACGCCCAATCCGCGCACTGACAATCCGCGGCACAATATGACGCAGACAAGCACCGGGCGCACTTGCGAAGCTTGCTTCCAGCGTATAGTGGCGTAAGTTGAACTTGAAAGCATTGGAAGCGGTTCATCATCACTCATCACATTGTAGTTTCAAGCGTTGAAACCAGGCGCGCTTTCAACTCTGGGTTTGATAGTGTGTCAACCAGGGGCTTACACTCGTCCACTCCTCAGCTCAACTTGAGCCGTGTTTGGCACAAGAAAACACCCTACACACCCTATACACCCCCCAGCATCCCCCAACACCCCCTTAACACGGGCTACACAACCCCTCCGCGCGTCCCCTATCCCATACAAAGCGCTCAAGTTGAGCTGAAAAGTGGACGAGTGTAAGCCCCTGGTGTCAACCTGCGCCGCCCCACCAGCGGCTGGGCGCCTGTAGCACTTGGTGCAGCAAGGTCTTGCCAGCTCTGATGCGCTTTCAATGGTTTCATGGGAGGGGGCGCTGCCGTGCGGGGCCGCGGGGCGCGGGTCGGCGCGCGGCATCGTCGCACCGGGTGGCGCGGCGCCCATCCCTAACTCCATCCCTCGCTCGTCCACGGTAGAAACCTGGGAGGTGACACCAGCTTGCTGAAGACGCAGACGCAGCGCGTCCGCAGCAGCGTGCATGGTAGCTGTGTCAGCGTCCTCGGCGTCCATCCCTCGCGAAGCAACTGGCGCTGCACGATTCCTACCTAGCGCCGCGCACTCTGACCCGCGCACGCTGACCCGGCCGCGGCCCACTTCAAGAGGATTCGACGGCAACCGCTGCGCAACTGCCAACGTAGCAACGTTGTCGCTTTTCCCTACGCCACGCGCCAATACTGAGCCACCACTGTAAACGTGGCACACTGCGCAAGCGCGCACACTCAGAGGACCCCACGTGCGCCGCCGCCGCCGCCTCCACACCGACGCCGCCGCCACCATCCCGCGCGGTCGTGCCGAACACTCTGCGCAGCCTCTGAGCCCAACACCTCCACCGGCGACGTTCTTCGTTCCGCGCAATGGCTTCCATCGTGTTTGTAACGGCATCGGCAGTCGTGCCCACTTTCACCGCTCGCCGCTCCCCTGTTCTCGGAGGTAGCCAAGGTAGGGCCTGGCGGATACTGCTCGCCACGTCATAGGGTGCCGCTTACCTCGGTAGATAGATGAGCGCTCAAAGGTTCAAAGTGCGTGTCGACGACGTGGTGGGCAACGGGCCTGGCAGATATTGCTCGCCACGTGACAGAAGTCGTTAAACTCAAGAAACGAAGCCACAAAATGCGTTGGACGACGTGGCGAGCGATATCTGCCAGGCCCTCGGCTGCGGCCTCCGTGGTGCGCGCGCGGTGCGCTTGGTGCGTGGCGGTAGGGCATGGCAGTCGTTGCTCGCCACTGTATCGGTACGCACCTTGAAACCCTCGTCTCCTGAGTCACATGGCACCCTATGACGTGGCGAGCAATATCCGCCAGGCTCAACGCCCGCCATGTCATCTCACGCACTGTTAAACCTGGTCTCTTGAGTTACTGCCGACGGGGCGGAGAAGGATGCGGAGGAGGAGGAGCAGGGGGAGGAGGAGGAGGGGGCATATGCAGAGGCAGAGGCACAGACGGAGGACGAGGATGTGGACGGGGACACCCTATGACGCGGCGAGCACTGTCTGCCAGGCCCTAGTCAGTGGTGCGCGTGGTGTGCGTGGTGCGCCTACTACATGCCGCGGCAGCGACGCCGAAGAGTACAAGAAGAACCTGACGATACAGGGCGGAGCCGAGCGCCGCCGCAACAGGGCGCCGCCGCCGGTCCTCAAAAAGGGCGGTTCGATCTCCTCCAAGAAGAAAAGTGCTACTCCAGAGCCTTCACCTCCTGGCGGTGATGGCGCCCTGGCGACGGCCTTGTCGCTGGCCACGACAGTCGCCGACTCGAAGCTGTTCAACACGTACTTGCATGCGGCGATAGTGGTGTTCATTGCCGGGTAGGGGGTTTATCGACAACAAGCACCAGAACGACGTTGATTCCACGAGCCGAGTCTGCGTGTCTGCATGAGCATCCAAACTGAAACTGAAGATAAATCATGCTCCGACGTGGTTCGAGTGCTTGCTCTCAATGACCCTCCTGCCAGGTTCATTGACGCGGGGTATAGCGGGGACTGGAGCAGGATCGAGGCCATCACCCCGGAGTACGAGCAGGGGCTGAGGGATCTGTCCGTGACACTGGGGGAGCTCCACATTGTGGCAGGGCTGCAGCACGAGTTCCCTTTTCAGCTCGTCCCGACTGTTTGCTCATTTTGTACCCGCACACACTCGCCTCATCCTTTCCCGGGCCTTACGCTCGTTCCCGCGGCAATTGAACTTGCGCATCGTCGAGGTAGCAAGCGTGGACAACGTCAGTGGTTTCAGGTATAAACCCACACCCTTCACGGCTACCACAGCTACCTCAGCCACCACAGCTGTGCTCGCTCGCTTTCCAGCTCAATCGACCAGTAAATACCTCGACGATGCTTCAATTTGGTTGAGCTGGAAAGTGAACCGCGTGGTTGGCCCTGTGCGGTGGCAGCGGCGACTGCAGGGGTGGTGGCGAGCAAGAGGGGCCTGCCCCCGGCGCCCGCAGTGGCTAAGACGGCTCTGGTCGGGTTCCTCGCGTTCGTCGAGGTGTGCTTCAAGACCGTGCCCGAGGAGGCCTAGGAGGAGACAGTTCATAGCGGTGGCGAGAGTTCATAGCCGTGGCGAGTGTGTTTACCGTAGTGTACTGGTGCGCATCTCAAGGCCGTGTATAGCATCCAAGGCCGTATCTAGCAATTGTATTATTAAAACAATATGCCGCGACGAGTCGTTCTGACGCTACGCTACGAGTACTCGTAAATGCGTGCATCTAGTGCAGTCTAGTGTAAGCTACGCGAGGCCCAGCCACCGCGTTTGTTGTTCATGTCATTCATGTGAACCTGCCGCAGCTGCTTACCACTCGAAGTCGGCGGCGGGGTTGTCGCCATCGTCATCGTCGTCATCGTCGTCATTGAAGAGCCCACGCTGGCGCAGGTACATGATGGCGGCGCTGAGGCAGCTGTCCTTCATCTTCAGGTAGAAGTGGCCTGCCGCCGTGTCCTCCGCGGCCAGGCACGTGGCCCACAACGCCGTGCCCCCCGCCGCCATTGCGTAGGGCCCGGCAGATCATGGCTTCAACACATCAGGCGAGGCGCATGCTGAGGCGGAGGCGGAGATGGAGGTTGAGGCAGAGACGGAGGTGAAGGAGGGGGGGCGTAGGCGGAGGAGGCGAAAGGAGTCGGGGCGCCGTTTGACTCAAGAAACGAGGACTGGCAACGTGTTGAAGGACGTGTAGAGCGACTTCTGGCATGCCCTGCCACGACGCCGCCCACGCCGCCGCCCATGTCCGTGTCGATCACGCTCTGCATCCACTCCGTTGCGTTGATCCTGTCCTTGTGCTCCTCCGTCACGTACGCCACCAGGCAGCAGGGTCATTGAGAACAAGCAATCGAACCGGGATCGGGGAAAATCAGTACCTTCAGGGGGGATGGTACCTTTCTTTGCTCGTGACTAGAGCTCTAAGGTCTCTTTGCCTCTTGTTGCTCTGCTATCGTGTTTGATACAAACCTTCCTCCTCTTCTGCTTCAGGAGATACAGACGCGCAGTCTCGATTCAAGGTTGGCCTACACAGTGTTCTCAATGACCCCCCTGCCATAGCCACGCTCTTGTTGTTCTCGTTTTCTGAGATGATGAGCTTGGAGATGCGGCCGGAGCACCCCTTGCGCTCCTCCGGGTCATCCGGGTCCGGCACCGCGTTCATTCCCTCCATCGCCACCTCCAGCAACTCAACGTTGCCCTCGGTGTGGGGGCGGGCAGATGCTTGCTCGCCACGTCATAGGACGCCATGTAACTCAATAGACGAGGTCCTGGCAGATATTGCTCGCCACTTCATGAGTTGAGAATCAACTCAAAGAACGAGGGTCTAGCAAAGACTGGTCGCCACGTCATAGAAGGTCATTTTACATGAGAAGCGAAGGATTGAAGCGCATTGGATGACGTGGCGAGCAATATCTGTCTAGCCCCACCTGGGCAGCCGGCATGCGCGTACAGAAGCACTCCAGGCCGGACATGTCCGCCGCACCCTCGATCTCCACCCCCTTCTTGCCTCCCTCCTTGAACGCTGCCTGCATCCAGGGCCACGCAGATGTCGCCCGCCACGTCATAGGATGCCAGTCTATTCCAAGAAATGAGGGTTCAAAATGCGTTAGACAAGGTGGTAGGCAATATCTGCCAGGCCCACCGCATTCCGAACCCTTGTTTCGGGAGTCAAACGGTGTCCTATGACGTGGCGAGCAACATCTTCGAGGCCCTGCCTTGATCTTCTTGGCGTCCGCGCCGTTATTTCTGGCCTTGTCACACATGGGCCAGTCCACCGTGTACGCCGGCTTGGCTCCCGCGGCGGCGGCGGCCGCGACGGTGACGCCCGCGGGAAGGGCCAGCCAGACAAGTTGCTTCAAAACCTTCTTTCAACACATTCGCCTACCCTTGTTTATTTACTTGGTTACTAACTGGATGGTCGCTCTGAGATTTACCAGACAGCTTTATACCTTATACCCCCTAAAGATGTTGTTCTATAGTCTAGGTATTCGGTTGACCCGTCAGCCTAGTCTAATTCTGAATACACACATCACACACTCACACACCCTTATTTATTGAGTGGCAACGCCATCCGCCTGGTGTGTTGGCGTTTGCTGCCGGGCCTTACCAGCGGAGGCGCCGGGGAAGCGCGCGGCGACGAGCGCTGTGATATGCTTGTACCACCGCGACAAGTTGGGCGCCGAGGGCTTCGCGGCCATCGCGTTGAACGCCATAAAGTCGTCAAACGAGGGCTGGTGCATCGTCACGTAGCTCGTCGCCTTTAGCATCGCGTCCGCCGCGGCCGCATCGGCCGGGAATCAGGGGCTCACACTCGTCCACTTTTCAGCTCAACCTAAGCCGTTTTGGTCACCCCTCCCCGTGTCCCTCTGTCTAATAGACTGGGGGGAAATCATGCACGCAACAAGTCCCACAAAATGTGCTTACGTTGGGCCGAAACGTTGGTCGAGTGTAAGCCCCTGCCGGAAACGCTTTGCCGTACGCGGTGCCCGGGAAGCTCTTGAGGAGCAGCGCGTAGATGTGCGCGTGCCACCGCTTCAGAGCGGGGTACTCCGCGATAAGTTCCGATGCCTTGAAGCTCCACACCGTAGGGCCTGGCAGACGTTGCTTGTCACGTCAGCGACACGCATTCCGAACCCTCGTTTCTTGAGTTACACGACGTCCTATGACATGGTGAGCAACATCTGGTCCTAGGCTCCGGCCCTCCGAGGTGCGCATCATCCGAGGTGCGATACGACAAGAAGACACTCATGGACGCGGCGATGGGCACTGTGCAGGAGCCAAGGAGGTGGGCCATGCGCTATTACGAGAACCACACGCCACCAGGTGCATGAGCAGTTTAGCACTGTGCGAGGTGCACGAGTACTACACTCCCAAGGTTCATGAGCATGTGTACCGTGCGTGGTGGCGAGCGACATCTGGCTGACCCTACCACACGGTCTCGAAGCACGGCGTGTCCGTGAGCGCGACGAACACGGTGAGGTCGTCTGCGGATGGCTGGAACCCACTCACGTAGGGCGACGCCGTGAGCGCAGTGTCCAGCTCGGCCAGCACCGCGGGGCTGCCCAGGTTCAGCGCCATGGCCGCGAGGGTCGAGTTAGGTGGGAAGGCGGTTGGGTGGTGGGGGGAGGGGTGGGGGCGGGGGCGCGTGCGGCGGCGAAAGGAACGGACGCGACGCGCCGACGCCGCCGAGGCTAAACAGCCTGAAAGGTGAAAGTTTTTCGCTGCCACGCGGCAGCGCTAAAACCCTAATATCTGAGAATCCTACCCTAACCGAATCTCAAACCCTAAATCAACCCTCAACGGCTCACGCGCGAGCAGAAATACCGGCCTGACCGGTCGGGAAACGCGGGAGTGTGTCTGTCCAGAGTGCGAAAAGCCCGTCACACCACAGCCGAATCACACACGCACGCCAGGGGACCGCGGCCGATCCCTTATCAAACGGGTGCGACGATGCAGGCGCAGGCGGCTCTGGTGCGTGCCTGCACCCCGGCCGCCGACGGCTCATCAAGGAACCCGACCCAGCATCCTTGCATCCCAATTCCCTTGAAGCTTAGACAAATGACTTGCCTTTCGCTACTTGAAGCGAGCGAGCGGTGGGTCGTGGCGTCGTGGTGCGGCGGGGGTGCGCGAGGGCATGATCCGTGTCGAGGAGACGTGAGCAGTCGAGTGCGCGGGATTGGCGAGTGGGACTGGTGACGTGAAGAGTGCCACCATACAGCTACACCTGCGTGGTGATGTGCGTGTGTGTGAACTTGAGAAAAGAAGACGGCGAGTCGGCTGGTTAGCTAACACCTGATCACCTAGCTAGACCATACAACAGCGTGCGTTTGGCCTCCAGCGACAGTGTATCCGTGGCCGTATACTGTCGCACGACGCCACGACGACACCACCCTCGTACAGCGCCGTTTCTAAGAGCATGAACAATGCATTCCGGCACCGTCTGAGTCACAAGTTGATAATTTCCCTTGTTTTATATTCCTCCCACCTGGCCCGTCTGACGATCTGACCACTGACCTTCTGCCGTGCCCCCATCTGACCACTGACCTCTATCGTGCCCCACCACACCACTTGGAAAACCACACTGGTCCCACACCGCGTGCCCCCCACACTGACCTGTGCCGTATCCTTGGCGACCGCCTTCAGGCCGCGCCCGCCCCGGCAATGACGGGCGAGAAGCCCATCACCACGGAGCTCATTCAGAAGTACCTGGACGAGAACCAGCAGCTGGCGGGGCTTAAATACTCTGTCATTACGAACACACAGTCGCGTGTCAGGTCAGGGAGGAGCTGCACAGATGCAATAGGAGCGAGCAGTCAGGGAACAATTGGCCAGGCCAGGGAGGAGGATGCGGCGAGTGTGCCCGGGTACTCTGGTACACTATGAGCAAACACTCAGGGAACGAATAGCCATGCCAGGGAGGATGCAGCGAGTGTGCACCGGCGGGTTCACGGGTGCAACGGTACACTATGAGCAAACAGTCGGGGAACGAGTGGCCAGGTCAGGGAGGAGCAGGTGACGAGTGTATATGGGCACACCGGTACCCTACAAGAAAATATCCAGGAAGCTAGTGGTGAGGCAAGGGTGAGAACTGCATTGGTACACCATGAGTAAACAGTCAGGGAATGAGTGTCAGACCCTGGCAGCAGATCCTCGCCATCCTTGAGAACCAGAACGTGGGCAAGCTGCAGGACTGCGCGCAGTACCAGGCAGGGCCTGACTGTTTGCTCATAGTGCACTAGTGTACCCGTGCCCACTCGCCGCTTACTCCTCCCTGGCTGGACACGCGGCGTCCTGACTGGGTGCTCATAGTGTACCCGCACACTCTCGCCGCATGCTCCTCCTAGCCGGACACGCGGCCTCCTGCCTCCTGCCTGTTTGCCCTTAGTGTAGCGTAACACTCTTGCTGCATCTTCCTCCTTGCCGAACACGCGGCGTCCTGCCTGTTTCCTCATATCGTAACCTGCACACACTCGCCTCATCCTCACTTTAGCGGGACAAGCAGCGTCCTGACTATTTGCTCGGTTGTGTACCCGCACGCTCACCACGACATCCACCGCGTAGTGCACCGGTCCCTATCCCCAGGCGCGGTTACAACAGAACCTGATGTACCTCGCAGCGATTGCGGACGCCACGCCCAGCCAGCACGCGGCCACGGCGGCGGCCACCACGGGCTCCCTGAACTAGTGCACGCGGTACACATCACTAGTGCACGCGGTACACATCACTTGCCGGAGGGCGGAACACAAGTACTCACATTTATACATACCATCATCGGTACACAACCGATGGCCGTTTAGCACTTACCCACGCATCTTCTAGTTTTCAATTGGAACCACAAGTGTCTGTCTCTCTCGACCCTCTCTTCGCATCGCAATCGCGCGCCTGCCGCGCCACGCGCTTTCGCATGATTTTACGATCATTGTCACTACATTCCGTCTATATTATTGTACTAACATTCATCGAGCCCCCAGGCACTCACATGGCGCTCACATGTACCTCCTTGTACACGCCCATACGTTTCTCTCTCCCTATCATGGGAGTCATACCGAAAGCCTGGTCCCCCCTTACACACGCGGACTTGTCACTCTCTCACGGGGGCCTAGGCGAAAGCCTGGTGCCTCCGTACGCACGCGGACGCGTCTCTCTCTTACACGCTTGTCGTCAGGGTTGGTTGAATGGGGCGGCGGGCTGCGGCGGTGAGGTTATTCAGGTTATTCCAATCCCTGCATTCGAAGCACGAATCACTGCGTGCAACGGGCAGCTGTGCCCCCGGGCCAACCTCAGCCATTCAGCACAGCCGCCGACAAAGGTGACACCGCCGCCCTGCAGGCTCGAACCACCCGACGCAGCATGGCGAGGTCCGTGGCGTCCAGCCGCCCCATCACCTCCGCCGCGGGGAAGCCGGACACCCGGGGCTTCCACTCGTCCACTTCTCAGCTCAACCTGAGCCATTTTGGTCACTGAAACTGCCCAATGTACATACCATATTCCACGAAGAGTGGTTTCGTCATTCCGAAAAGTGGATGAGTGTAAGCCCTTGCCGGGCACCTGAAGCGCGTTGGACAGTCCGAGGACCGCGGCGGTCAGGCAGTGCGGCTCCACGCCAACGACGCGGCCGCTGGGCCCGTCCATCAGCATCCGCGTCCTACGTTGGCCACCACGCGACCGAGGCGGCCGTTCAACTCCGTCGTGCCGGGCAGGCCCCGACACCACACGCGCGCGCCCACCGGCGGCGGCAGCGGCGGCTCCGGGTCTTCAGCGGCGTCGCCACCACCCCAACCCCCGCCTCCGCCAGAGATCTGAGAAGAGAGGGAGGGGCCGCCGGGCGAGGGCGAAGGTTCGTGCCCACCGCCGGGCGCAGGGGGCGACGACGATGACGACACCATCACGTGGACTGCGTTATCGTGTGACGTTGCGAGCAGTATCACCCAGGCTCGACCTGGATGACCTGAGCACGGGTCCCCGCCGCCTCCGCCGAGCCCACCGCCCCCCAGCCCGAAACCGCCGCCGCCCCCGCCGCCGCCGCCGAGCCCCCTGCCGCCGGAATCCCCGTCGTCCCCGTCATCGCCGCCGCCGCCACCGCCGCCTATGCCGCCGCCTCCGAGCCCACCGCCTCCCAGTCCGCTGCCGTCGGCTTTCTGTCTGACTTGAACAGGGTGGCGACCAGGAACACGAGCTGGACACACATGCCGAGACCGAGGACGCCGATGGCAACGGCTTCGGCGACGTTTTTTTTGGGGTCTGAAGTGTCGATCTTGTCGAGTTGCCTGCGCCGGGAGGTGCGTGACGTCTGAGGGGTTCCGCGTGCGAAGACGGCGCCAAACAAAGTGACGCGGCTCCGCAAAGGCTTTAGATAGTCCGTTATACGCATCTCACCCAGTGTACCTGTTGGCCTGTCCATAGTTTTCTAGGAGGGGTCAATCGATCCAGCTCTAGCTGGCTTCAAGGGTAGCTCAGTAGCGCCTGTCACTATAGTCAAGTCAGTCAGGCACTCTTCACTTGCTTTGCCCCAAAGCCGCGCGCGGGTGCCAGGCGCTTGAGTTGCCGCAGCCATTGTGCCCGTGGACCCCCACGACATCCCCGCGCTGCAGCGCGCCGCCCACCGCGGCTGCGCGGAGTCGCAGTTCTACCTCGGCGCCCGCATCCTCCAGGGGGAGGGCCAGCGTGATCACGCCAAGGCGGCGGGGCCTGATTGATTGCTCCCCTGACTGTTTGCTCATGGTGTACCAGTGTACCTGTATCCTCCAGGGGGAGCAAAGGACAACGCGGCAGCGGCGGGGCCTTGCTATTCTGTCTCTTTGCGCACGGTGTACCAGTGTACCAGTACCAGTGTACCAGTGTACCAGTGTACCCAGATCCTCCTGTGGGCGGGCCAGTAGAGGTACCACGCGCCGGCGGCAGGGCCCTACTCCCCTCACGGGTTGTGGTATTAGTGTACCAGTGTAGCCGTATCTTCCAGGGGCGAGGGACCACGCTTATACGCGGCGGCGGCGGGACTTTACGATCCTGACGGTCTGCGCGTGATAGTGTACCAGTGTACCAATGTCTTCCAGGGGGCGGGGCAGAGGGACCACGCGAAAGCGGCGGGGGCTTACACAACTTCCCGCCTTCCTGCTCAGCTTGAGCACCTGTGAGGTGCCCGTGAGGATAAGTTGAGCGGTTTAAGGGACAAAGCTGCACTTGAGCAATATCACCGCTCGCTCATGCTATCACGGGGGCATACGCGGAAGCGTTACTCGCTCACGGGGGCCAGGGCGAAAGCCGGGCGCGAGCCCCCCTATACACGTGGAAGTGTCTCTCTCGCTCGCTCCAGCTGTAGTGACGGCCAACGTTAAGCTTATAACATGATGCACGTGTTTAAGAGGCCCTGGGCGGGGGCTGGCTTGTTCCTTAAAGGTGCCGAGCAGGCGTGGCCCGGCCGCACACCACTCCCTTCCACGCACAACTTATGCTGTCAAAGTGCAGTGCCGGCTGTTGCTATGTGTTTGAAACCACTCAAGGCGCTATCCCCGCTTTTGACGCTGGGTACCTCAAATGGTACCTTACGTGGTACCCCAAATGGTGCCTCAAATGATCATAGAGGCTTGTGCAAGTAAAATACAATAAGCACCACAGGTGTCTGTGGAAGGCCCTTTGAGCAGGGAAACCCGCCCGCGCAGTACAACCTGGCGCTGTGCTGCCGCAATACCGGGCGACTCGCCGAGGCGGCGGTGTGGATGCGCAAGGCGGCCCACAAGGCCGGGCCTCGCACGGTATCCTGTCTGTTTGCGCATAGTGCACATGTACGCACCATCTCGCCGTGTCTTCCTCCCCAGATCGTCACGGCGTCCCCTTTCCACGGCTCGAATGCTGCCGACAGCTATGCGTGCTAGCCGTGGCAGCCGTGGCAGCTGTGGCAGCTGGTTTTTCGTGGCTTTGACCCTGAACATTCAAGTTGCCCTCGCTGAGTACCCCGAAGATGCTCAAGTCGAGCTGAAAATGGAACGAGTACCCAGGCCAGGGAGGAGGATGCAGCGAGGGAGCACAAGTACGTCGAAAAACTAAGAGCAAACTGTCTGGTTGAGCTGAGCGGAGGGGAGTGGCCAGGCCAGGTATGACGATGCGGCGAGTGTGTACATGTACACCGATAAACTACGAGCACACAGTCAGGCTCAGCTGACATGGGAACGTATCCCGTCTACGCTCATCGGGTGGGGTTGGCACACGGGGATGGCGCGAGGCGCGGTATGGTCAGGATCGTTTAATTAATAGATCCTCGCCCACACATTTTCAGCCTCCCTGATCTCGGAGGCTGATCTGCAATGTACTGTATATGAGCGACCGTTAACTCGAGCAAACCCAAATCCCCGTTTGCCCTCCCCACTAGCATTGAGTAGATACGGCCCTCCAAACAGGGCGATGAAGTAGCACAGAACCACCTGGGACATCTTCTGAACAACGGCGATGGCATCGCCCAGGATTGGGTTGAGGCGGCGGCGTGGTACCGCAAGGCCGCCCACGGTGGGGCAGTGCAGGTCGACCCTATCAGTGCCCCTCTGCAAGCACCTGGATATCAGCGCTTTGTACAATAATCTGCTGTCAAATGTTGCTTTCAATTTCAACTTGCGCCGCTAAACCACGGCCCGAGAGCGCAAAGCCTCACCGCGAACGGTGTCACCGTGGAGCTGGAGGCTGAGTTCGCCCTCATCACAATGTACTTCAGGGGCGGGCACGGCATCGCGAAAGACCTCGTCTTAGCTCGGAAACTGCTCATCCGGTAAGCCTTGATATACGTTTCGTTTAAAAATAACAACCTGAGAGACGATATCATTGTTTAGCTAAGTATGGGCGATTCGCCGGATGTTATACAGTCTTCGACCTCTGTAATTGGTCTTAACATGTGTAACATCACTTTACGCTGCTTGTCCCTGAAACAACATAAGCACATCTGTTCCCACTCGAAGGCGCTTAGGTTGAACTGAAAATACTGTTTCTGGAAGGCCCTGTCATCAGGTGCGCTAACAAGGGTTACCCTCCCGCCACGGGACTGCTGCAAATGCTCAAGTCGGGGGAGACGATGGCGGGGGATGACATTGTGTGCATGCTTCGGGGGGTGAACTACGGCGCCGGGCGAGGCGCGGCGGCGGCGGCGGCGTCATCTCCGACGGCGGAGGCGGCGGAGGAGGAGGCGGCGGCGGCAGAGGCGGCGCGGGCGAAGGGCAACGAGCTGTTCCGTGAGCGCAAGTATCCCGAGGTAAGGCCGCGCATATATTCGGATTTTTGGCGGTACGAATCACACAGCCTGTATCTAGTCTAGCTGATAACGCTCCAGTCTTCAAATCTGCTTCTCACACTTCAGAGCGATGCCTCGATCTGCTCTGCTTCGCCAGGTCAGAGGAACGATGCCATCCAATTCAATAATTGATGTCACGAAATGCGTGTCGGGGGTCGATGACATGGCGGGCGCTATAAGTCAGGCCCCACCCCCAGGCGGTCGAGCGGTACTCTGTCTGCATCATGCTCAACCCCGGCGACGCCAAGGTGAGGCAGTGCAGATTGAACCGATGAAATGTAAGTCGAAAGCGCCTGAAAGTAGACTCTGGGCGCTTGAAACTAAAATACGATGTGATTCTGTCAGGTTTTGCTTTCAATGTCAAGTTGGGCCGTTATACCAAGGCGCACTCCAACCGCGCGGCGTGCTACACCAGCCTCGCCGAGGCTGCCTCCGCAGCCCAGGTACGGGGGGTATTGAGAACACGCACTCTACATACGTTGAATCGGCGAACCTGGTCGGCGCGTCCACATGAGAGTTGACCCTCAACGAATGTCAAGTTCCGATCTGTCAAGCTCTGTCAACGTATTTCAATCAGTTAAGCTCCCTCGACGAACGCGGGCTCCGAGAGCTTGCTCTAACTGGCCCTCCGCCCAGGAAGCCGAGATTTTGTTCGCCGAGGGCGCCGAGGACGCCACCAAGTGTATTGAGCTGGAGCCGACGTGGGTAGGGATGTGGTGTTGATGTTTGTTTTGAATATATACAACATCGTGCGCGTGTAGGGTACATTTCACAACAGGTTTACAATGTGTTGTTGCAGGACGTGTGGGACGATTTGTGCCAGCCCCTCGACGTGGGAGAAGGGGTACCTACGCAAAGTATGGCGGTGCAGGTTGATTCGTGTTGACAGTGCCTATATCGACCCGTGTTGAAATCCCGTGTTGAAAGCTCCTGTG
>Ga0307488_10003305_pt1 | contig 13523 bp, 9 predicted proteins | sample SB02metaG_FD_202248 | JGI IMG/M metagenome (GOLD analysis project Ga0307488, IMG submission 202248) | Sea-ice brine microbial communities from Beaufort Sea near Barrow, Alaska, United States - SB 0.2 | ecosystem: Environmental > Aquatic > Marine > Coastal | place: USA: Alaska | collected 2017-05-06
GTAAACGTATGTCTACTGCAAACAAGTCTTTGAGATTAGGAGTGAACTGGATTATACTGCCTGGACACAGTAATGACATTAAAAAAGTTTTCCGTATGGTAAAAGAAATTAATGCAGTAAGTGATTTCAAAATATCTTTTATTACCCTTAGAGAAGACTTCAGTCAAAGTAACAATTATATTTCAGATGTAGAACGAAGCACACTGCATAATATTTTTTTAGATATCGAAGAAGATTGTGCTAATGACGATGATATGAAAAACTTGCATATCGATTATGGTTATGCTTTATATCCTGTACGGCACGGTTTAATACAAGGTCCATTAAAAATGGCCAACTATGAACAGATGGATGGTTATGGATTTCCACAAGTTGCTACTGCAATAGACAGTTTAGGTAATCAATATGTGTATCATGAAAGTGGATTTTTAGATCGTCCAGGAAGTGACAGATATATAATTGGGAATATCAACGAGAACTCAATCGAGGATATTGTTAAGAATCATTTAAAAGGACCAGGAATAAAATCAAAGCCTTTTGATGTAGGATTTTTAGATGCTTTCGATCACACTATTACGTTGCTCGTAGATGAAGCAAAAAAATCCGGCAACAATTGGCTCGAAAAATTAGAACTGAAATGGAATCGTACATGAGAGTAGGATATGCAAATTTAAGACGTACAGTAAAAACGCACAGAAAAGAAATTTCTGATGCCATAACTGAATGCCTAGATAACAGTTATTATATCAAAGGTCCTAAGTTAGAGGAATTCGAAGAAATGCTGGGTGCATATTGCGGTCGTCCAGCAGTTGGTGTTAGCAACGGAACCAGTGCTTTGTTGTTAGCATATGAACAAATGGGTATTGGTCCAGGAGACAAAGTTATAGTTCCTAGTTTTACATTTATCAGTACCGCAGAAATGTTATCTAAACTAGGTGCAATTCCAGTGTGGGTCGATTGTAACATGGACAACTATACTTTAGATATACAGGATCTAGAAAACAAAATGGATAAAAGCATCAAAGCGATTGTGGGTGTTGATATATTTGGTCACACGTGTGACTATGATGCAATTAAGAAGATTGCCAAAGCATACAATATACCAGTCATCCAAGATGCGGCACAAAGTTTTGGTGGCAGTTACAAAGGAAAAATTAATGGCAGTTATAACGACGTTGTTACCTTTTCATTTTATCCTGCAAAAAATCTTTGGTGTTTAGGCGACGGTGGAGCAGTTGTATCTAAAAAGTCTATTGCAAAGAAAGTTAAAATGGCATGTGACCATGGACGTACTGACAAATATGTACATGAGTTTTTAGGGTGGAATGAAAGATTAGATGCCATACAGGCAAGTGTGCTAACCAAATTTATGAGACACGTTGATGATTGGAATAGAGAAAGAAGGAGAATAGCAAAAATATATGACAGCAGTCTTATCACTGATTCATATGTAAAGTCATCTCCTGACTGTTTTAATGTTTACAATCAATACACTATACGAGTAGCCGATAGAGACAAAGTGGTTAGTAAACTCGATGACCTAGGAGTTGAATGTGGTATTATGTGGCCATATGGATTACACCAACAAAAACCATATGCAGATAAAACAGTACTGCCTAACACAGAAACAGTTGCAAAGGAAATTTTAAGTTTGCCTTGCTACCCAGGAATGGGTCTTGCTGAAATAGATTTTGTAATTGATAAAGTTAATCAAGTTTTACAGAATTAAACTTTTCACGTAACCATTCGAAATCATAACTTAGTTTTACTTCCTGACCGCTATCAAAGAATCGTTGGCCATCATTTGCTCCTTGCAACACCCATTCACTGTTTGTTCCTTCTGCAACTGTACACCAAGTATTAATACGTTCTTGTGTGATAGAACTAGGTTTTTGCTTGTTAAAGTAATTTAATTTAACAACTTCGCGGAAAGCAGTTCTCCATGCTAACCATGGATCTTTATTGAACATCATTGTGGTACTCATAATATCCTCAAAATCATGTGGCTTGGACATTACAAAATCTATGCCTGGTTCAGTTGTTTCACGCACTAATTTTTTATTGAACAGTATAATTCCTTCATGTCCATACTTTAATCCGTTTACAGGATTGTAACTGTTAAAGATCCAGTGACAAGGATTGTGTAATCTATCTACTTGATATTCAAAATTAAACTCTGGGTGTATGTCCAGTTTAGGAAACACAGCAAAAAAGTAATCAGTGTCTGATAATTCGGCTGCCTTGTGATATGCTTGTGTTTGACCTTTTACACCATGTATCCTTTTTGCTCTAGGATACAGTTGTTTTAGTTGTTCATATTTTTCATCTGCCATCGATTCATCATAGGATATAAAAATTATGTCGTTTGGTTGTGTTTGTATATTGTGTTGTTGTGATGCTATTGCTGGATAATCGTAAACTTGATCAAGCACAAATGACTTTGCTTCGCGTGGCACCAACATCATTTGTTTGTGTTCACCAAAACATTCAATATTAACTTCATCCCATCTTGCTGGATAATAATTTGGCAAACTTTGTTTTTGCACACTGTCCTCAACAAACCATTCGTAATGATGTGTGAATGTGTGTTGTTGTATTTTTTCAGCCGCACCTTCCATTGATTTAAAAACGTTGATAGGCAAATCATAAAACTGCAAATCACTTGCATGATATTTTATAGTGTCAAACCATTCTAATTTTTGCAACGTGTCCATTTGTTTTTTAAATTGATCCAGAGGTATCCACATAACATAACCGTATTCTGTTTGTGCATTGTGAAACACATGAATATATTTTGATTCCCAATCTGCTGGATGCCACTTATAATCAAAGTCTTTGTCATCAACAACAGAAGCAGTAATCCAAATATTTCTTTCATCACTGTTGTTTGCTATTCTTTTGATAAAATTAAACAAGTTGGAAAACAATCTAGTGCCTTCATCATTAGGCATCATGTTCGAACATCTGTGTATTGTACCTGTGGTTTTGCGTACAACTTTATTTGCATGAAATTGTTGTCTACAATCATTTGGATCTAATGCTTTGTTGATCAAATATGTTCCTGATGTTTCAGAAAATTGGTCACCAAACACATGAACAAATTTGCGTTGTGCTGTCTCAGGATGCCATGTAAAATCAAAATCTGTATAATCGTTTTCTTTACTAGTTAACCAATACCATTCTGTGGTTGCTTCTGCATGATGATTCAATTCATTATTATATTCTAATATGTCATACTTGGCAGTTCTAGTCACAACATTAGGATGATATTGCCATCTAATATTGGTAATGTCATGGCTTTTATGCACCAAATATGTATTGGAATCATCGGCATGCTGATCCCCAAAACAATGCACATATTTGGTTTGCCAACTTTCAGGATGCCACGTAAAATCAAAGTCTGTGTAGTCGTTTTGATCTGAGATGATCCAGTACCAATCTGTGTCTGAATCCACCGTCTTTAGACCGCTTATATTGAATCTATTCCATGGTTTAACACGTTGAAAAGCATGATTATGATACTCTACTTTGACATTGTCTAGATCACAGTCCCTAGGCACCAAATAGGTGTTTGCATCATCCGAATGCTGATCTCCAAAGCAGTGTACATATCTGCCCTTCCAAGATTCAGGATGCCATTTAAAATCAAAATTTTGGTAATCATTAGCATCATCTACAATCCAATACCAGTCATTTTCAGTATCGCATTTTTGCAATCCTTTTACATGGAATTGTTCAAACGATTCTGTACGTTCAATTGCATTTGGATGGTACTGTATTCTTGCATCATTGATGTCAGTATCGCAATGAATTAGATATGTACCAGCATCATCTGAATACTGATCACCAAAGCAGTGAACATATTTGCTTTGCCATTCATCAGGATGCCATGTGAAATCAAAGTCAGTGTAATCATTACCATCACTGGTGATCCAATAGTATTCGTCATCAGTTTCACAGTTCTGTAATTTTATGCCATGAAATCTTTGAAATGGTGTTTCACATACAACACTGTTAGGATGATAATATGCTCTGGCATTGTCTATGTTGACTCCTTCCACAGCAAAATATGTGCGTGAATCATCTGCGTGTTGATCACCAAAACAGTGTACATATTTTTCTTCCCATGGTTCAGGGTGCCAAGTGTAATCAAACCCTGCATATGAATTGCGTGTGTTGGTTCTCCAGTTGTCTGGATTATAACCCACACGTTGAATTACAAAATTATGATATTTGTATTCTATGTTATCTAGATCACAATCTTTGTGAATGATATATGTGCCGCCATGTGTAGCATGTTGATCAGGAAACACATGAACAAAATTTTTCTCCCATAATTCAGGATGCCACGTAAAATCAAAATCAACATACTCATTAAACGGACTTGTAACCCAATACCATTCTGTTGCTGTTTCTGCTCTAAAATCTATTTGATGTGTGTCTGTAAAAACATCAAATGCTTGATCTCTTGTGACAGTCTGTGAAATAAATTTAAAGTCTGTGCTTTCATTATGATCAATGTGTACAAGATATGTGCCACCATGCACAGAGTGTTGGTCTCCAAAAGCATGGATAAATTGTGACTCCCAATTGGGCGGATCATAATCAAAATTAAAATTGGAATAATCTACTCTACTGTCTGTGAGCCAGTACCATTCTGTATTGGATGTGTGCTGTGTTATTTGTCCGTTGAATGCATATTGGTCATACATTTCACGAGCAAACCTTTACACCATATTTTTCTTCGAAGCGGTCGGCATCTTCTCTAGTGTTCACCATCGGCTCTCCTCTGATGTTCAGTGACGTGTTTAACAGCATAGGACAACCTGTTTTCTCGTACCATGCTTCCAACAATGCTCTGAATCCTGTTGAATCATCTTTGCCAACTGTTTGTACTCTGCTGGTTCCATCTACATGAATAATTGCAGGATACAATTCTGGTTTTAAACACACACCAACAAATTGCATATGTGGTGAATGCTTTGTACACATTTTAAAGTTTTCCTGTACATGTTCTTCGAGTATAGCAGGTGCAAATGGTCTAAACTGTTGACGTCTTTTTATAGCATTTACTGTGTCTTTAATTTCCGATCCTCTAGGATCTGCTAACAATGATCTGTGGCCTAAAGCACGTGGTCCAAACTCAGCACGACCAGACGCTACTCCCACTATCTGTTTGGTGTCTAATTCGTGTAATAACGCCTCTACAGGGTATGGTTTATCGATATTAGTGCCAATGTACGGCCCTGGCCATTTGACATGATTTCCACGGTGTGCAAGTGCGGCTCCGAGTGATGATCCACAGTCACCTGGATTGGGCATTATCCACACATTTTCGAAGTAATCATGCAACAAATGATTGGCTACACAGTTTAGTGCAACACCACCCATAAAAACCACATTGTTCATCCTAGTCCATGTGTAAGCAGTATTCATTAGTTGGTCGATACATTCTTCTGTAACTTGCTGTATAGATGCGGCAATGTCTTCTGGTTTAGCATCAGGCATCCAATTGCCTATGCCTTTGTGTACATTTTTGTACAGTTGGAAATTGGTAACATTTACAAAATCTTTTTTGATCTGATTAGCATAGATTGGTTTACCCCAACCGGCCATACCCATTGTGATGTATTCTTCATCCATCGGTTTCAACCCACATCGCTGAGTAAATGCTGAATACAATAAACCCAACGAATGTGGATATCGTATTGACTGAAGTTTTTTAAATTTATTTCCTTTTGCTTCCCATATTGTGATACATTCAAATTCACCTATTGCATCTGCAACCACAATCACTGCCTCGTCAAATGAAGATGTAAAATATCCTGCTGTGGCATGTGTGTAGTGATGATCATACAATTTTACTGGTGCAGTGATACCAAACTGTTTTAAATATTTGCCAGGGTGTGGATCGAATTTCGAATATCGCCATTCACCGGTCATTAGTTTTCTAATATTTTTCTTCCACGGTTTTTCATACCAGGCCACTACATCTGGTTTGCCCCACGTAAGTGCTTCATCTATAATTTCTTGATTAAGCAACTTGTCATGTTTTACTCCAGAATATCTTTCTGCATGAGCACCAAATACAACTTCACCGTCTTTGATCACACTTAATCCTGCATCATGAAAATGTGCAGATGCTCCCCATACTACTCCCATGTTCTTGTGTCTCCAAATGCACTGTCTGGAACACCCATTTCTGTTGCCATGGGAATCCACGTTTGATTTACATAATGATTATGATTGTATTCCAAAATGCTATTCATTTCTGCTTTCATTTCCTTTACATTGTATTGTACACTAATCCAATCTACGATGTCTAATATTTTTTCTAATCTTTGTCTGTGTGAATATCTGTCATAATCTTCTGACCACCAATTGTCAAATGTTTTAAAACCAATATCTTTTAATTTTTGAAGTGTGCCTTTGCCGGCCATTAATAAAAATGGCGTTTTGAAAATGATGGGTCTCAAAGTTTTTTCTGTAGTGAAGCAAGTGTCTAGGTCTGTTTCACTTACAATATCAACAAACATATTTTTGTAATAAAAGTGTAATGGAGCAACTTGTCTAGGCCATTCATAAAAATCATCTTTAGTAGGAGTTTCATATGTATTTTTTTGTGGTAATTGGTCTGCTACTTCTCTTGCTCTTCCTATCAGTTTGCTTTTGTCAAGTTGTAATGGAATATAATTTTTCAATCTAGCAAAAAAATTGTCGTCAAAGTCCCAGCCATTCCATATAGAGTACCACATATCGTTTTGGTATTTTTCTAACATCACATGCATGGCCAGTCTATCTGGTGATGCTCTACCTATAAAATGACCAAATTTTTTAAAAAGTCTGTCTGTCACAGCTGGTTCAGAAGTTGGTTTGTACACTTGTAACCATTTATCATTCACTAAAGGCATTGTGTTGCAAGGATATGATGCGAACATGTCAGATATGTATAAAGTCAATTTATTCATCTCAATACTACATTCTCGGGCAACACTTTCAATGACTGGCCATGCACCATTGGCATACAATCCATAACCTTCATTAGTAAAATCTATAATAGGATCAACTCCTTGTTTATTGCATCTGATAAAATAGTTGCGGAGGTCATCTTCGAGAGACGGAAGTGTTTCGTGTAAGTTTATATGCCCTGATGAGTTGAGATCGTAACACTCTGTGACCGGGTCCACAATCATAAAAGTTGTCCTTTGCCATCATGCCAAAACTGGACATCAAACTTGTCTAAATGTTCCAGCCAGCCTCTGGTTAACAGATGATTAAAATTGTGTTCCACAGTGTCTTGCATTTCCAAGTTCCATGCAGATAATTCTTTATAACTCATTTTTCCTATTTTTATTATTCTACGAAGTACACTGTCATATCTTTGTCTAGCATTACCTTCATCATATCGTTCATCGAACCAATCATCAAAAGTTTTAAATCCAAGTGTGCGTAAGTTTTTCATAAAGTTTTTTCCACACATAGTAATAAAAGGTTTTTTGAACAAGATTGGTCTGATTGTTTTTTCTGTAATAAAAAAGTTATTGTCATGGATATCAGTTTCATGCACAATTTCAACAAATGTATTGGTATACATATGTCTAAGAGGTAACACGTTATTAGGAAATGTGATGTAATCTTCTCGCGAGGATTCAACCAAAAAGTTTCTAGGAGGATTAAGAGTGTATTCCATCATGTCTACCAGTTGATCTGGATTAAATCGTTGGTTGGTTAATCCATGAAATGTATCATCTATTACTCTTTGTCTGTGTTTGGTAGGACCCATAGTTACCCAAGACTGGTCAGCATACTTTTCTCTTAAGAATTTGTTTACTCCTACTCTGTCCCAAGTGGCTCTACCAATAAAATGTAAAAATTTTCTTTCTGCTACTTTGCTAAAATCTTCTTCAAAGTCTACAAATTCAGCAGATGCTTCCATTAGCCATCTGGGTTGATGAATAATGACATTGCAAGGATAATCAGCAGTCATGTCACCTATTACTAAAGTAATAGATGCTGTGTGTACATCACAGGCTTCGCATACTGCTTCTATAATATTCCATACACCGTTGTGATGCAGACTGTAACCTTCTGGATACATATCTAAAATTACTTCTAAGTTATTTGTTGTTTGGATTTTGATGTACTTTGTAAGTTCTTTAACAAATATGCCTACATCGTAAATCGAGTCTACGCCGGTGTATTCCCATAAACGAAAAGTATTGTTCATTTGATTAATGATAAATGAAAGGATCTTTCTTCTTTAGTTCTTTCATTTTCTTTCTATAACGAATTTCAAGAAGAATTTTATTGTACAATTTTTTAGTCCATCTAAACATATGTATAATTATCCTCTCAACCTAGCGGCTACATATGAAGCGGCATCAACGTGTGCTTCATGTAACGGATGTTTGTAAGGACCATGTGCATACTTGCTGTCTAACGCCCATTCAACAAATCCTTTGCGATCAAAACCGTTTACATCTTGCAATTGAAGTAGTTCGCTTGTAGCAGTATAGAATAAGAAACCTGCTTCATGTTCTCTACAATGCTGTTGAACGGCTTTTATACAAAGTTCTGTTTGAAACATAAACTGATCGTTGTTGCCAGTATACTTGTAATATTGTTCACTTAATTCTGGTATCCCCATATCAATTAGTTGTTTAGAATATTCTGTGTATTCATCAAATGCTTTTGGATCGTAATCCCACGAATTAGGTGCAAGGTCAAACCATGTTGTTTTCTTTTTGTTTTTGTCTTTGATCTGAAAGTTTAAGTTTACTCCAAATCTTGAAGGATATGTCCATTGGACAATATACACTGTGTTGTGTGCTGGGTTGTGTTCCAGTATATTTTTTGCAATGCCTTGATTGGATGCTGATGGATACGCAAGACAATTATAACTTGCGTCTAATTGTTTTGCTACTAATGCTGGGTATGTAGATTGTGAGAATGGAACTTCATCCCCTAATTCACTGCCATGTATAAAAGAACATCCTGCACTGACTACGTGTTTATATTGAGTCATACCACTCTCCTAGTTCTTTGTCCTTCCACATTATCTCTCGCATTGTGATAGGATTTGTTCTTCTACTTTCCATTTGATCAATAAACTGTTTGCCTTCTTTGGTACCTTCTTGATAGTTTTGAAACTGTTCATGATAATTTTTCTGTGTAATAAATTGTTTTAGAATATCAATCATGCCTTGTTGTTTGTCCGTTGCTCTTGGTTCAATCCTACCTAATATTTCTGTTACTATTCTATCTAGTATTCTGTGTGGAATAACTTTAACACTCATAAACACTTCAGGAGAAAATGCAAATGTTTGTTTTGTAATAATTGTAACATCATGTTTTAGACTTAGTTCAAACATATTTTCTATTTCAAACAATCCTGGTGTAGTAATTGTAAAATCTAAATTTAATCTTTTGTTTCTTCCATTTTGAAACTTCATGCCATGTTCAAAGTTTTCTTCAAACTTTTTCCATACTAATCCTGATCGGATGTATTCACCTATTTCATGTGTGCCATCTATACTTGCACACACTTCCCATGCACGAAATTTAGAAAGTATATCATCGAACAGCTTAATTTTGTTAAAAACCAATCTACTTAAATTTGTATTATATCTAGCATACACATTTCCTGCTTGTCCGCTGTCAACAATCATTTTCATGAACTTCCAATGTTGATAATACATCAGTGGTTCGCCACCTACCCAATATACTTCTCTGATCTGTTTGTTGTCTATTGCTGATTGAAATTCTGGTTCGGCCATGTTTGCAACAAATTCAGCAGTTGCTTTTTTAACTTCTTTACTGGCCCATGGTCTACGTGTTTCAAAATCTTTAATGTATTTTCTTTCTTCTGTTTCCCAACTAGACGATAAGTTAGATCCACACATACGACACATAAAATTACACAAGTTTGTAAATCTATAATCAAATGAAACAACAGGCATATCTGTACTACCATCTTCATTAGTGCGTTCATATGCTTGTTTGATAATGTCTTTAAACATGTTATTAAAATGATCACGATACACTGTGGTGTGTAATAATTTGTCATTACACACTTGGCATTCTTCTAGTTCTTCTCCTCGTAACATTTTAAGCCTTACAGATTTAAGATGATCCGAATTCCACCAAGTTGGTAAAGACATCGGATTGTACTCATTCGTGCCTTCAGCAGTATCAATATACTGTTCAAAACTTTGTGCTGGTTCTGTTGATGCACAACACAGACGTCTTTCAGATGTAGGCGATAGATAAGTGTGGCTCCATGGAGCAGTACAAAATGTATTGTTGCCTTCTTTTGGTTTAATCCACTTCATACTAATTCTTTCAATTCAGGAAAAGTTTCTGCAAATGATTCTGATCTAAAATCATCACTCATCTTAATTTTTAATCTGCGTTTTTGTAACATGGTTTCATTGTGAAAATTATTATCCATCATAAAATTAATTGCATTCTGTATTTGTTCTTTGTGCCATGCATTAGAATTATAACTTTCTAATTTTGTTTTAATTGTTTGTTTTAGATGCATAGGCAAGTATTGTACATTCCATTCTTTGGCTTCATGCAGATAGTTGTAGTATACGTAATCAAAAGATTGTTGACGTATCCAGTCAGCCATATTGTCTAAGTTGTAAATGTTTTGAACATTTATTGTACAACAAACTTGAGTAGTAATATTAGAACATTTCTTTTTAACTTTGTTAAACTTGGCAATATTTTCATTTACTTCGTCCCACTTGGCTCCGTATCTTTGATACTCAAACCTACCACGAATATCATCAATACTAAATGCAATTTCAACTCGTTTAAAGTGTGGCCATATGTGTTCAATTGCGTATTCAGGATATTGTGTACCGTTAGTGTTATAATGTATTTCTTGTTGTTTAGAATGTCCTAGTTCAACACTTTTTTCTAATAGGTCAAAATGTTCTTGGATCATAAATGGTTCGCCACCAGTAAATTCAAAGTGTTCAATATGAGGCAACATCTCTACAACTTCATCCCATATGCCTTCTGTTTTACGTGGCCACATACCTGCTTGAAGCCATACTTTAGCATCTCGGCTACCTTGCTTGATTTCTTCTGCGGCCCATTTAGACGATGAAAACCCACCACATATTCTACACTTTAAATTACAAATATTTCCTAGTTTCAAGTCTAAGAATGTTATGCCTTTGCTATCAGTGCTTAATCCAAACTTTTCATTTGATATCATTCTTTTCGATGTGCCACCTGAAGCTTCCAATGACCAACATTTAGAACACGTTTCTGGTTGTTTGCCTTCTAAAAATTCTTTACGCAAATTTTCCATATATTCTGATTCAAATGCTTGTTTAATTGTGTCCCCTGCTGAAATATCATATGCTGTGCCATCTGGCCGTTTGATTGATTCTTCTGCAAGACAGCATGGTCGGTATTCACCTAATGGTGTTGTTTCTAAATGCATCCAAGGCAATGTGCAAATTTTAGTCAATGAGTATCTCCGACAACTCAGGAAAGATTTCATGTGTTTCTTGCCCGCGATGTTTATCTAACTGTGCTGTTATTCGTTTGAATGTAGGTAAAAGATCAGTTCTGTCTTCTGCCATCATCATACTAAGTGCAGATTCAAAACCGCCTGTGGCTCTACCTAAATGATCATTAGGTCTAATCTTTTCTATGTGTTCTTTGTATTTTGGTTCAACTTCTCTTTTCATTTTTGGTGTTATTACATCTATTCTATAGTGCAATGGATCTTGTATCATGTTTAAATTAAGGTCGCCTTCTTTTATAAATCCTTTTTGCATCCAGTCGTTGTGAAAATCAATCACGTGAGAATAATTGAATATGCCAACTGTTGGTGAAATATAAAAATCTACGTTTGGACATTTTTTTAACATTACTTCTCTGTTGTGTTCAACATCTGCCCACTTTGTACCATTACGCATAAGTTCTGCTCTAGGTCCCATAGCATCTAATGAAGCACCAACCGACACATCTTTAAACTCCGGCCAATAATCAAACACATTTAAATCTTTGTATGCTTGTCTAGTAAAGTTAGTATTGTAAATTAATCTTACAGTGTCTGCTTTTCCTAATCGTATTAATTCTTTTAGTATTTTATAATGCTCTTCCATGATCAAAGGTTCGCCGCCTGCAAAATAAACTTGTTCTACAACAGGCAAATATTCCACCAATTGATCATAAGCATCCATTTTAGTTGTGCCTGCATAGGTAACTTTTGCATGATCAGGCTTGCCCCATAATGCTACTTGGTCATCATACCAATTTGATGAAAACATTGATCCACATGATCTACAAGATAGGTTGCATAGGTTAGAAAAACGGATATCCCAATATATCATGTTTACATCATCATAGTGTCCATCTGCTGATGTTTCCTTTATTTTGTCTACATGGTGGCCGAAGTGTATGTTGCCCGAATTACGCATAGATGTCCAGCCATGTTCTTCCTGTTCATAGCATTTTGTACATTGTTTAGAAGGTTGTTCAGAAAGCATATTTTTCCTTATGTCTTTCATGTCATTGGAATTCCACAGTTCTTTAATTGTATTTTCCTTTAATGATCCAATTGGATATTCATGCTTGGCTAAACAACAAGGATATGCGGCACCATTTGGATAGGCGTGTAAGTGTGTCCAAGGTAAGGTACAAAAATATTTAGAGTCGTTCAACAAGAACTTTTCTCTGTCAGACAGTTTTGCTTCATCCACCTTAGTGGGCATTTTATCTTTATAACTGCTCATACCATGTTACCATTTCATTACCAAATGTGTTTGCAAAATCTTTGCCTCTGCGTTTATCATACTGCGAATAAAAGTTCTTGAAGTCACTTTGTAATTTATCCACAGTGTCTGCACCCTCATGAGGTGATTTGACTTCTTTCAAATATTCTATTAATCTAAGCATTTGATTAAGTTCCATGCCGTGTAAGTCGTTGTAATACTCGTGAGTTTGTTGTTTTAATCGATCAATACAACCATTTTTGATATCTGTTGGCAATACCACTGCTGATTGAAATGATGGAAATCTTAAAATGTTTAAAGTAAAATTTGGATAGTCTGGCCCATATTGACGTTTCCAACTTACTAATAGATCTATCATATCTGGTAAGGAATCTAAACATAAAGCATTCACAGTCATCATAACGTGTAGACCAGAAAGACTGCCTTCATTTATTAAACGTAAACAATTCTTTTTCCACAGTTCAAAATCCATGCCGTCTCTTATATACTCTGCTCTTGTTCCCATTGCTTCTGCAGAAGTATACACATCAAAGTTTTTAACATAATGTGATTTTTCAATTAACTGATCCATAAGTTTATCTTTGGGACATAGGTTAGAGTTTATTGCTAGACGAGTGTCTGACTTTCCATGATTATCTTTAAACCAATCAAACAGTTTCCACATGTCAGCACTCATTAAAGGTTCACCACCTGTCACTCTTAATTCTTTCAATGTGCGATGCAAATCTGAATCCCACCATTTCCAAAATGCTTCTATGTAAG
>Ga0307488_10003306_pt1 | contig 13522 bp, 12 predicted proteins | sample SB02metaG_FD_202248 | JGI IMG/M metagenome (GOLD analysis project Ga0307488, IMG submission 202248) | Sea-ice brine microbial communities from Beaufort Sea near Barrow, Alaska, United States - SB 0.2 | ecosystem: Environmental > Aquatic > Marine > Coastal | place: USA: Alaska | collected...
GTGAAGTTGGATAACTTTCGTCGCAGTGACAATAAGCTAGGTTACGCCTATTTACTCACCCCAAAGGGTGTTGCTGAGAAGACCAAGATCACGGTGAGTTTTCTTGCACGCAAGCAGGTCGAGTATGGCTTGCTGCGAGAAGAGATCGAGCGATTGAAGGCCGAGGTAGGTGGAAAGGACGCCGGGTCTGAGGAGTGATAATGGCTATTATCGTATTCAATTAAAATGAAGGGTTAAATATTTTGATACAGAAGGTAAGAAAAGCTGTGATTCCGGTTGCTGGTCTGGGTACTAGAATGTTGCCAGCAACCAAAGCAATACCAAAAGAATTGCTCCCCGTGTTTGATCGCCCTATCATTGAGCACGTGGTTAAAGAGGCTATCTCCGGAGGTATAACGGAAATTATTTTTGTTACACGCAGCGGAAAAGAGGCCATTGAGAACCATTTTGATGCCCATTATGAGCTGGAACACCGGCTGGAAAAAAAGGGTAAGCAAACGATACTAGGTACCGTCAAAAATATTATTCCTGCAGGTATCAAAGTTACGTCAATCAGGCAGGATGATGCGCTAGGCTTGGGGCATGCCGTTATGTGTGCAAAGCACCTCTTAAATAATGAGCCTTTTGCGGTCCTACTTCCTGACGTTCTTGTTCTCGACCAGGTTTCACGTGTTATGAACTTTAGTTTTGCAGCGTTGATGAATGCGTGGGATCAGTCAGGCGTTGGGCAGGTCATGGTAGAGCAGGTAGGTCAAAACGTTGTAGAAAACTATGGCATTGTCGATCTGGGCGGGAGTTTGGTCTCGCCATTTTCTAGTATAAGAATAAAAAAACTGATTGAAAAGCCGTCGTTAGCTGACGCTCCCTCAGATCTCGCTGTTCTTGGACGATATATTCTTCCTGGCCATATTTTGAATTTACTCGAGACGACAAAAGTAGGTGTTGGTGGAGAGATTCAGTTAACCGATGCTTTAGATCAATTATTATCGGTACATGATCTAAATGCTTTTTTGACGGATGCCTCGACATTCGATTGCGGAAATAAACAAGGTTTTTTGGGTGCCAATCTAGCTTTGGGGATGCGCGATCCCCAAACGAGACACTACCTAACCGAATTAATTAACAAGAAAAGCTGGTAAAAATTAGCTTTAAACACTCTAAAGGATCATTCAGATGCGATTACTAATTCCCGGTGGTGCTGGTTATATCGGATCGCACATGGTCAAGTATGCTCAGGATAAAGGCCATGAGGTTGTTGTACTCGATAATTTTTCAACCGGCCATGAGTGGGCGGTTAATGAATGCGAGATTTTGCGGGTTGATCTGCTTGACCAATGCAAGTTAGCGCAGTGCCTTAAAGGTCGTCACTTTGATGGAGTGATTCACTTTGCCGCTAAGTCTCTTGTTGGAGAATCCGTTCAAAACCCCGATCTTTACTACCGAAATAATGTGGTGGGTACGCTGAACCTCGTTACAGAAATGATGAATAACGACAATTCTAATTTGGTATTTTCATCCACGGCAGCGATATTTGGTAACCCAGTCAAGGATAAAATCACAGAAGATCATCCAAAAAATCCAATTAATCCCTATGGCCAGAGCAAGCTGGTGGTTGAGAATTTTCTCCAAGATATATGCTTTGCTAACGATTTCAATGCTACATGCCTAAGGTACTTTAATGCGGCTGGAGCGCATGAGTCTGGTCAGATTGGCGAGGCTCATTACCCTGAGACGCACCTGATACCAAATGTATTAAAATCAGCGCTTTCAAATGAGAGTAACTTAAAGGTTTTTGGAAATGATTATCCTACGCCTGATGGCACCTGTGTGCGCGACTATGTGCATGTAACTGACCTTGCTCAAGCACATTTGTTAGGGTTAGAGTACATGCAAAAAAATGAAGGATTTTCAGCGTTCAATTTGGGTAATGGTGATGGGTTTTCTGTTCTTGAGGTGATTAAGAGTTGTGAGTATATCTCGAATAATGAAATCGACTTCCTGATTGATGGACGACGTGAAGGGGATCCTGCTGTGCTAGTAGCAGATAATAAGCTTGCTGTGCAAGAACTAAACTGGAATCCTGAATATTGTGACATCAATGATATTATTAAGAGTGCTTGGTCCTGGCACGAAAGCGAAGAATATTAGAGCCTAGTACGTTTAAGTTCATTATTGAAAATACACTACTGGTGTCAATTGATATCTGACTCCTCTACAAGGGTAAGATGCTTCTGGGTAGAAGAAATAATCAGCCCCTTAAGGGAGAGTCGTTTACACCAGGTGGAAGGATATTTAAAGATGAGCCCTGCAAGATTGCCGTCGCAGGATTATGGGTTCGGAGTTAGGGATAACTATAGAGGATCCCACAAGTTTCAGTCTCTTGGGTGTTTGGGACTATTTCTATGAAAATAGCGTGATGGATGAAAATGTGTCAACACATTATGCCAATCTTCCTCATTATTGCGTTTTTAAAGAAATGCCAGAATTATTTATAAATCACCAACATGATGATTTGTCATGATTTTGGCTAGAGCGGGTTGCTAGCGGCGATGGTTTTCATAGATATAGGCGGAATTATGCATCTTGGTTAATTAACGAAGGTATCAACAATGATTAAAGCAGTGGTGATGGCGGGTGGTTCAGGCACTAGGCTCTGGCCTTTGTCCAGAGCAGGACATCCGAAGCAGTTTTTGAAGCTAATTGGTGATAAGTCAATGCTCCAGTCGACTATGAAGAGACTAGAGTGTCTTGATATATCATCGTCAGTAACGATATGTAATGAGGAACACCGGTTTTTTGTTGCCGAGCAGCTTCGAGAAATTGATAAATTAGGCTCAATTCTTTTAGAGCCTATTGGAAGAAATACGGCACCAGCTATCGCCCTCGCAGCATTTTCGGCTGACGATGATCCTTTACTATTGGTTTTGGCAGCAGATCATGTAATTCAGGATGAGGCTGCATTTACAAATGCTATTAATGATGCTGTGCCGCTAGCCGAATCAGGCAAGCTTGTGACTTTTGGTGTAGTGCCAAATGAGGCACATACTGGTTATGGCTATATCAAGATGGGACGTCCGGTTGAGTCCGGGTTTGTTGTAGATAAGTTCGTTGAAAAGCCATCCAATGAAGTTGCTCATGAATATCTTGAGTCAAAAGGCTATCTCTGGAATAGTGGAATGTTCCTATTTAAAGCAAGTCGATATCTTGAAGAGTTAAAAAAATTCCGACCAGATATTTATCACGCGTGTAGTGCTTCCATTGTTAGTATGGTGACAGATTTAGATTTTCTGAGGATCAACGAAGAGAATTTTAAAGCTTGTCCGTCAGAGTCTATAGATTATGCTGTTATGGAAAAAACAGCTGATGCTGTCGTTGTTCCAATGGATGCTGGCTGGTGTGATATAGGTTCTTGGTCATCACTTTGGGATATAAGCGATAAAGATAGCAATGGCAACGCAAGCCAAGGTGATGTATTGCTTCACAATTCGAGTGATTGCTATGTTAGAGCGGATAAAAGATTAGTTTCTGCAGTCGGGCTAAACGATTTGGTTATTGTAGATACCAAAGATGCCCTTCTGGTGGCTCACAAAGATTCGGTTCAGGATGCGAAAATCATTGCGCAGAAACTCAAAAAAGAGTCCCGTAGTGAGTGGAAATTGCATCGTGAGGTACATCGTCCTTGGGGAAAGTATGATTCCATTGATCAGGGGGAGCGGTACCAAGTCAAACGAATTACTGTAAAGCCTGGTGCCAAGCTTAGTGTGCAGATGCATCACCATCGAGCAGAACACTGGGTAGTTGTATCTGGTTCTGCAAAAGTTACTAATGGCGAAAAAACCTTTTTACTTTCCGAGAATGAATCTACATACATACCTATTGGGGTTATTCATGCTCTAGAAAACCCTGGAAAAGTAGATCTAGAGCTAATAGAGGTTCAATCTGGCTCATATCTTGGTGAGGATGATATCGTCAGATTTGATGACAGATATGGCCGAAGTTAAAAATTGTTGTTAAAGCTAAATTAAAAATAATGAGCAATTTTTGAGTAATTAAAAGATTGCATTTCCTACCGGTATAAAAGGGCAAGATGGTTCATATTTTGATCAGTTATTATTGGAGAAGGGTTGTCGCGTTCACGCAATAGTGCGACGAGCTTCACTCTTCGCTACGGCGAGTAAAATTGGGTCGGTATCCCTGAGGTGGAAAAGGTAACCAACAATGACTTGGTCTTGCTCGCAACTCAAGCAAGTCAGCTTAAATGTAGCTCGCCGAAGTGCCGAAATGAAAAGCACAGGCATAGATCAATAGTGTTACGTTAAATGCTAATTTTTTATAAATGTAGGCATCTTGAAAGACCATATTACGGTAGATATGTCCAAATCACGAAGATCAATTTTTTAAGATAGGAGTAAGATGTGGGAAAATATTTTGTTGCTTGTCCTGGCAATACAGTAACCGGTGGTCCGGAGCTATTACACCAGTTTGTCGACGCTCTGAATCACCAAGGAGCTGAAGCTTATATTTTATACTATCCATTTAATGAAACCTTCAAAACTCCGGAGGAGTACCACATCTATAATGTAAAGCAGGGTGATTTTCGTGATGTCAGATCGAATAATTTGTTTCTTACTGAAACTAATACTAAGATGGCCGCGAGATTCCCAGACGCAAATATAAATATTTGGTGGCTTTCAGTGGACTTCTTTTTGGGTACCCAGCGCGAATCCGTATATGTTGATATGTTAAGATATATGTGGTCTCTTGCTTTCAATCGGGTCCCCATTTCTCGATTACGTAACTGTAGTCATTGGACGCAAAGTAATTACGCCAAAGAATTTCTTAAAAAGCATAAAATTGATTCCCGAATGTTGAGTGATTATCTCAACATTAATCATGATGCTATGAGTGTCAAGTCACCGAGCGAAAAGAAAGATATAATCTTATTCAATCCAAAAAAAGGGCAGAAGCGAACAGCAAAATTGATCGATGCATATCCCGATCTAACCTTCGTCCCTATACAAAATATGACTGCAAAAGAGGTGAGCCATATTTTAAGTTTAGCTAAAATATATATAGATTTTGGCCATCATCCGGGAAAAGATAGATTGCCCAGAGAGGCTGTGCTAGCAGGCTGTTGTGTTATAACTGGAAAATATGGTTCAGCTCGTAACGATCACGATGTACCTATCAAGACTATCTATAAATTGGACGACCTTGGCATGGATTACATAAAATCCTTTGGAGCGTTATCCAGCGATATATTTGAGAATTACGAGTTTCATCTCCGATCATTTGATAAGATGCGCAAAAATATATCTCTGGAGAAAAGTAACTTTGACCATGAAGTTTCACAAATATTAAATGTTAATTTGGAAGGAATTACGCCTAATGAATAAACGCATTTTAATTATTGGAGCAGGATTTTCTGGAGTCACAGTTGCAAGGATCTTAGCAGAAAATGGTTTTCTAATCACTGTCATTGATAAGCGAGACCATGTTGCAGGTAACGCGTATGATTATACAAATAATAAAGGAATTCGCGTGCACAAGTATGGGCCGCATATATTTCATACTAATAATAAGAAAGTATTCGACTGGCTCTCAAATTTCACAACTTGGCTACCGTACAAGCATCGAGTTAAGGCGCTTCTAAAAGACGGTACGGAGGTAGTACTTCCACCTAATCGTGAAACGGCAGAAATAATTGGCACAGAAAATATTATTGATACTTTATTCCGGCCATACACCAAGAAAATGTGGGGCTTAGAAATAGAGGAGCTAGATCCGGGTATCATAAACAGAGTTCCAATAAGAGACGATGACAATGTTTATTATTTTCCAAATGATTTGTACCAAGGTCTTCCTGTCGATGGCTATACAAAAGTAATTGAAAATATACTTGATCACGAAAATATCAGTGTTAATTTAAATACAGTATTTTCAAAAAGCATGGAGCATGAATTTTTTCATGTGTTTAACTCAATGCCGATTGATGAATACTACGACTTTGAGTTTGGGGAGCTTCCTTATCGATCCCTAAAGTTTCACCACCAGAATGTGGAAGTGCCAAAATTATTGTCAGTACCAACCCTAAACTTCACACATGATGGAAAGTTCACCAGAGTGACGGAATGGAAAAACTATCCGGGTCATGGGTCCAATGAATTTTCAACATCGATTACATTTGAAGAGCCATGCGATTATAAAGATAATAATTATGAGCGCTATTACCCCGTTAAAGATATCGCAGGTGAAAATCGCCAGATATACAAGAGATACAGAAATATTTCTAATGAAAAAATGACCTTCATCGGTAGATGTGGCATGTATGTTTATGTTGATATGCATCAAGCAGTCAATTCAGCTATGCAAGTCGCAAATACGTTTCTCAATCAGGTTGCTGATAACTTTACTTACGAAGAAAAAGGAAACAACCTTGATGACAGAATATAGGTGATGATTTGAGGTACACATAATAGCGATACTTTATGCATCAGATCGATTGTCCGCGTTCTCGCTTACCGTCTTTGAAAAATTTTTTGGTTAGCCGCAGTGGTAGTCGTTGTCAAGCGGCGCATAAAGCGAGGCTACATAATTTATGTTAACTTTGATGCTGTGGCAGTGAATTACTTGAAGCATCTCTTAGAGACGTCACCCATAATAATGCGCCTTTGATTTCAGCTGTTTATAGGATTTTATATAAATTGGGACATCATTTGTTCTAGGGACGGGCCTTTACTTTTCTCATATGCCTTGTCGGTCTGCTAATTGGCCCTAAATATATTTTTATTATATGGATATCTTTCCGAAACGTAAAATGGGAGGTTAAGCTGAATAGTTTATAGCTGGAGTCTCCAATATTAGAAATAAATAAGATATTGAAGTCCAGGTGTCCGATTAATAGACTGGTTTCTTTAATTTAATGCCCGCTTCTATTTTAGTGCTTGATGCATGGTTTGTTTTTAATCCTTACGTCTGGTTCTTGTGTCAATAATCATAATGAACACTATTGTAGTTTTTATTTGAAAGACCGTTAACTTTAAGGCCATATTAACGTAATCAGAAACTGAGAGTATTAGCAGACATATATTATGAAGAAACTACTGTACGGGACTGGAATGTGTGCTCAAGCTGTTATTGACACGCTGGGAAGAAGGCAGGTTGAATTGATTCAGCCTGTTTCTCGTGACCTTAAAACTGATTTATCACTGGGTGAACTAAGTTTCAAGATCTGTGACCCATCTGTTAAAGGCTTGTCAAGAAGATATCACGGTGTAACGCCCGGCAAAACTATAAATGATAAAGCAAATTTTAATTTCTTAAAAAAGCTAAAATTACGAACAATTCCCGAAGTCTGCAACAATTCCTACTTCGTTCCTTGGAATGTTCCCCGGCCAAAGATGAACGGAACTATTCCGAAGCTCCCAATTTCTTTGAATGATCATCGCGATATTTTTTTATGTTCGTCGGTCGTTGGTAATATACAGGCACTACAAAAACATAAATATGTTCCTGAAATTGTTGACATATCGGACGATTTAATAATCGGTATCGGTAGTCTGCAAGATTTACCCAGTTATCTCTTACCGTCACATTTCTGGGGCGGTACGGCGTTTCCAATTCTAGAGGTACCAAATGGCATTATTACTTTCAGGCCAGTGTTCGGGAAAAATGATACTATCGACTTTACTAAGAAAATTATAAGCCAGCTATTATATGGTGGATTTGGTACGGTTCGGTCGAAAGTTCAGCAAGCCGTCTATCTGAAATTTGGAGTACAGCCGATATTCAAAAATCCGTATAAATGGATGGTCTTGTTGCAGTTAAATGTTAAAAACTTTTATAAGCTCGAAACAGGTGATATATCTCTTAACTTAGATTTAATAGATAATGTGAAAGAGAAGATAATGTCATCGCAGCTATACACAAAAAGCGTCCTTCCTAACTTTGTAGCCGGCAGCCCCTCTTTTTTTAATGGAATTCATCTCGGATATGATCGATGTGTATTGGAGGGTGTGCCGGATAATATTCGTGTGTTAGACACTTCACTAAATGAAATGCCAGGGACACATCCTACAGTTGAAGTTTATTGTAAAGTCAGAAAAAATTTAGGGGTTTAACTTGAAAAAAAATAAAATTTTCATCGTTACTCCGACTTTTAGTGGTGATTTATCGAGGGGTTATGAAGTAGTAATAGCAACTTGGATTAAAGTCTTAAGTGTTCAATCTAGTGTAGAGATAATTTCATTGTCGAGTTCATCTCGGCCTCAGGTAAGTGAAGATGTGGTAATCAAGGTGTTTGGCACAACAATTTTCTCTAAAGCCCTGAATTTATTAGGTGCAATTCTTCAATTGCAACCCCTTCAATCAAGGATTTACTTTAATAAAAAAGCATATAATTACTTGGCCCAGCTGGATAGAGAGAATGACGGGGTATTTATATTTTTTACTCTGAGATCACACTGTCTGTTCAAAGCCGTCACAAATAAGAAGAAGATTATTCATGCTGTTGATTGTATGGAGTTGAATTTTAAGGGAAAATTTCAAAAAGAAAAAAATATTATCAAAAAGATACTATATCATCTCGAATATTTACTGCTTAAAAAAAGAGAGAGAGAAATTCTTGCTGGTTATAATCAAAGTATTTTTGTTGCTTCACGTGATATTGATATTTTAGATATAAAGAATGCAGTCGAGATACCGCTCGTTACATTGCCAGGCCACAAACCATATAGACGTAGAGTAAGAAAGGGCTTTGTGGTGGGTATGAGCGGAAATTTTAACTATTCGCCAAACGTAAACGCAGCACAATACTTGATTGATTCTGTGGTAGATATATTACCACGCGACATTCAGGTAAGGATAATTGGATTTAACGCTGAAAGATTTAGAGTCTCGGTTCAGCGGTATTCGAACGTTATGATTAGAAACAATGTGTCTGATATGACAGCCGAGTTAACCGAACTTGATGTATCTCTTGCCCCTATGCAGGATGGATCCGGGATGCAAAATAAAATATTGGATGCAATGTCCTTGGGCATTCCTGTGATTACGAACAAGTTTGGGCTGGGTTCCATCAAAGCAGAACACAATCAGTCTATTTTGTTATATAGCAGCCCGGATGAGTTAGCGAACTTAATTTGTCAGTTGCGCGACAATAGTAGCTTATTGCGCAGAATTGGTATGGGCGGGCTTAGCATAGTAGATAGTTATTATTCCGAGGCTGCGGTTCGACAAAAAATTTGCGAGGTCATAAGTGACTAAAGTAAAGCCATTTTTACTTCTAGGCCTTATGCAGCTTTTTGCTGGCTTGACTCCTTTGGTGGCGATTCCATTCGCTCTTACTACATATTCTTCAGCCGAGTTTTCTCTTTTTGCGCTCACGCTCACGCTGGGAACGATATTTTCATTGATCACTGATTTCGGCTATACAAACCTTGGTACGCGGCATATTGCGATTAACAGTCATCGAAGCCAGTTCTGTGTCACATACATGATAGGCGCTGGGGTTGAGCGCAGTCTTCTTGCGATATTGCTTGCTCCCATTCTTTATGCCGTGTTGCTCTATACGAAATATAGTGATGACGCGGTTATATTAGTGTTCATTGCACTTTTGTATCCAATTGGACTTTCGGTAATGCCGGTGTGGGCATACCAAGGCCTGGAAAAGATATCTTTGATGTGTGTAGTAAATATTTTTACTAGGTTAATGATGTTATTAATATTTATAAGCTTTAAGAGCGATCTAAACGCTTATTACGCGGCGGCTATGTTTGGCGCTCAGTGGTTAGTCAGTGGACTAATTTTCCACACATTAAATTCGAGTCATTCGCCATTTCTATTGAAAGAAATATTCGTTGAAATGCTCAAAAACTTCTCATTTAAGTTTGGAGAGGCAAAATTTTTATATTTGTCTAATATATGTGTTTTTTTATATACATCGTTGAATATTTTAATCTGTGGGTTCCTATTTAGTGACGCCGATTTTAATTTTCTGTTTACTCTGGATAGGTATGTGAAGGGGTTTTTAATGGTCCTTCCGCCAGCCATGGGGGTTCTGTTGCCCACATTCTCCAGATGGTTTTTAGCTAACGATGATGAGGCAAAAAATGCACTCTTCATGGTTTGTAAGTGGGCGTCGATTATAATTTTATGTGTGCTAATTATTTTTAATGCGATATCTTTGCATTATTTCGAAAATTCAGAGCTGGGCTATATGGCTTTGGTATATTCACTTATTGCATTGCCGATATCTCTTAGTACCATATTAGGGGTACTCGGGTTGGTAAGCAGTGGGCGGAGCAGGGAGCTCTTTTTCTGCGTCTCTCCCGCGGCACTTTGCAATGTTATTCTTATTTACCCAGCTATCCTATATTTTGGGATGCTTGGTGCGATATTTATTATGATTCTGGCGGAGGTTATTGTGTTGTTAAATTTAATGTGGTTTTCTAAAAGGAAAGTTAATATATGATCAAAGACTTGGTTTCAATATTAATAGTTACGTACAACACTCAAAAGATAACTAGGCAGTGCATAGATTCAATTTTTGAACATGAAAACCAAATAGATTTTGAGGTAATCCTTTGGGACAACGCTTCTGTCGATGGCAGTAAGGAGGAATTCTCTAATGATAGCCGTATAAAGTATATCTATTCTGAGGAAAATCTGGGTTTTCCAGAAGCGAACAACAGAGCTCTCAAACTTTCACAGGGCGAATTTATACTCTATTTAAATAGTGATACCGTTTGTCACTCTAATTCGATCTCCAAACTATTGCTTCAATACAAAGAATGCTTGAATTTATCGAGATGTGCCTTGGCGCCTACTTTATTAAATGATGACGGCACCCTACAGAAGTCATTTTTTCAGTTTCCTACGTTAATCAAGACTTTAATTGGCGCCCTCGGGCTGCATAGTTTAGCCTCACAGATATTTTCTAAACTCAACCCCAGATCAAATTTTGTGAATAACTTTGATGCGCAGGATGATCTTTTTGATACGGATTATGCGATATTAGCCTGCAATTTAATAAAAAAGGAATACATCGAGCTTGTAGGTTTCTTGGATAAAAATTATTTTTTTTATCATGACGATTGTGATTTTGGTTACAAATTAAATGGTATTGGGATACAGCAGAAAATATTTAAAGGATCAAAGATTACACATCTTGGAGGGAAATCATCGTCTTCGTTCGATATATTTCGAGTAGAAAATTATTATAAATCAATTTTATACTTCTATTTTAAATATAGCTCGCCAAGAAGATACATAATCTTTGGGGTTTTATTTGCCATTGTCTTCTTGCTCCGCACTATTGGTAGTATTCTTAGACTACGATTTTCAATTGCAGTTCCTTCCAGTTATGTTTTGCAAGATCAAGCTTTATTTTTTCCTCGCGTCCTCTGGAAGTCAGCAATTTATACTAATGCTAGCTTGATATTTGCCGTTTGGGCTGTCCGTAAAACTCTAAGTAAAGGTTAAAGTTTTGCTAGGATTATCACTGATGTCCATCGCGACTCTTCTGTTATTCGTATATAACACCAAAAACTATGCGTCATACCTTGTCATTTGCTATTTATTGACAATGCCAGCAATATTTTTTTCAAACTATAAGACAGGAATAGTGCTGTGTTTAAGCTTCTTGTGTTATTCGATTGGTGGTTTTGTCTATAACCTTTTTTCAAAAACCGATATAGCTATGTTGCAGAAGCAGTCTTTTCATGTCTCTAGGGAAAAATTTAAATACGCGAAACGTTCACTCTTTAGTGCTGCATATATGTTAGGTGTTGTTAGTATACTGTTTAGTAGTCTGTACTTTTCGGTAGTTGGCATTTCCTTGTTTGCTGTTGACGTTGGTGTGGCTCGATTAGAAAACCGTGACGCTATAGGTGGCGCCTTCATATACCAAAGGATATTTAGGGTTCTGTTCCCAACGGTTGTGATATTTTTATATGCTGTCTGGGTCTCAAAAAATCGTCCCTCATCATTTATGGTTTTAAAAATATCAAGTGTTATTCTTCTAATTTTCTTCATCCTAAATGCTTCCTTCTTAGGGTTCACAGGTATTAAAGCAAATGTGATTACGTTCCTGTTAATACCGCTTGTGATATTCCACAACCTTTATATCGGACGTACCTCGATAATACAGCTAATACTAATCGTGGTAGTCGCCGCCTTACTTTTATTATTTATGGTAAATCGGATGATGCCTTACGCCTCTATAGTTGAGCTTGCAGGGTTTGTTTTTTTTCGATTAGGGTCAGGGGCAACTGATGGTCTTCATTATGTGATACATACCTATGAGCCAAAGTATGGACTCCAACTTGGAGCTACTTTTTTCCAGGACTTTACATCGATTTTCGGGAAATTAGGGTTTGGCAGTTTCAACGATAAAACGCTTGGACAATTAATCGCAATTGATTTGTTGGGCGATAATTATCGTGGTGAACAAGCTGCTGTGACGCTATCGGGTGAGCTTTATGTAAACTTTGGCTTTTGGGGTATGGCGTTTGTAAGTCTGCTGGTTGGGGGATTGTTGCAATATTTGTATCTATTGGCATTTAATTTCAATATTTCGCCTTTAAGAATGGTTTTTATATCTTATGTTCAGGCAGCTGTACTATTAATTATCGGCGGCCCAGTGGTTTCAATGGCTTTTGACTACGCGGTATTTATCTGTGGGTTTTTCATAATTTGGCGTGTTGCTATATCGCTTCCTAGAATTAGGAGTATAGTTTTATCATAAAAAAGAAAATTTTTATTTTGGGTTCCAATTCTCGTGTCTATAGGGAAAATAAGTCAGTATCTGATTCTATCTTCTTAGATTTTGAGATTGTAGAGCTGCGGCACAATCAAATAGAGCTTATACCAAAAGGAGCCAGGGTAATAATTTTTGCTTATTCTCCAAAGCGAGCAGAGAATGAAAGGGTGGCGGATCGTCTTAATGCCAACGAAAATAAGTGCTTATATATTTTGTCGGCTTCAACACTTTCGTGGTTTAGCTTTTGCTTTGCATATTCAAGAATAAAGCACCAACAGTTCGATTATTTGAATAATCTCAGTGATTCAAAAAATTGCTTGGCGATTTTTGGGTCCTTTTCAGATATTAATAAGCGTGGTGAGATTGCATTTACGGATGAGAGTATGTTTAGTGACGCATGTCATACATTTCTTAGTGATCTTTATGGCCCTCATTATTTTTTTAAAATAAGAAGGAGAGGTGATACTTCAATTGGTAAATCGCTTGCTGTTTGCATTTATTTTTTCCTTGGTATTATTGTAGGAAGTGCTTTGATCAAGGCGACAAGTAATAAGATTTACGGTTATAATGATGCTTGGTTTTACAAAAAAAACCACAAAAAAAAATCTGCGCTTAGTGCTTTTTTTGCATATTTCTGGCTAAGTTGGTCAGCAATGGTTCCGGCCTCTATATGTTTCTTTCTGCTCCATAGGTTTATGTTTTGATTCGTTTTTTTCTATTAGAAAATAGTCTTTAGCCAATGAAACCATTAAAATTTAGTTC
>Ga0307488_10003308_pt1 | contig 13514 bp, 11 predicted proteins | sample SB02metaG_FD_202248 | JGI IMG/M metagenome (GOLD analysis project Ga0307488, IMG submission 202248) | Sea-ice brine microbial communities from Beaufort Sea near Barrow, Alaska, United States - SB 0.2 | ecosystem: Environmental > Aquatic > Marine > Coastal | place: USA: Alaska | collected...
TAAATAAATCTAAAATTGGCGAAAAGGTTTTTTTGAATATTGAAACCAAGAATTTAATAGGCGAATTGCTAACTATTGCTTTAGATGTTAAAAATGTTGATTTCATTTATAAAGATGAAATATTACCAAATGATACTATTTCTGATTATAAGATTACTAAGGATTTAGAAAAATTAAAATTAGAAGTTACTTATCAAAATGCGTAAGTTATGAAAGAAAATAAATTTAGATTAGAAGTTGCAGGGATAAAAAAAGAAGTAACCTTACAGGTAGAGTATAAAAGATTAATGTTTTACGGAGGAGCGAAGAGCAGTAGTCATAATAATACATTTTCTAACGCTGCAAATAGTGTTAATAAAGATTATTCTACCAAAGCAGAAGTTATCAAGGTTAATAAAGGAGGACAATCTATTGTTGATAAAATAAATTCTGAAACGGAAAATACAATTCAATCAATTGACTTTTTTACTCATGGGAATGAAAAACAATTATTATTCAAGCCTGATTCTGATGGAAATTACCAAGAGTTATATTTAGATGATGATGATGAACAAAAAGAAGGTGAATTAGAGTTTTGGGATTATATTCTTGGAGCAGATAGTGATGAAAATGAAAATGGAGCCGATATAGGTGAAATTGATTGTAAAGTATTTACTAAAACTGCTAAAATTGAAATTCATGGTTGTAATACTGGCTCAATAACTGATGAAAATAAAGGAATAAATTTTGCATCTACTTTTTCTAAAAACCTATATAATGCAGGAAAGACGAAAAGTGTTGTGGTAGGTCATGTTACCTATGCAAATCCTAATGCACATACAACTCTAAGTGGGAGCGATTACAGACATGGTGGTAGAAGAATATATCATAATGGAAAAGAATTATTTTTCACAAGAAAAGAGGGTAGAATAACTGGGGCAGATATTAATAAATATCTAAAATGAAAAAAGGGATTATCATTTTATTAACAGTAATACTTTTGATAGTAATTATAGTTCTATCTAAAAAAACTTTCAACGAAGAAAAAGGTAAAATAACCTCTTTAGATTATCCTACTAAATTATCTAAAAAAAGAGACACAATTGAAGTAACCTATATTGCATGGGCTTGTGCTTGTGCGAATTGGTTACCTACCCACCATTTAGAAAATCCAAATTATGATACAACAGAGAATGCAGATGACTGTATTTTTTTAGAAGCAGACGTTGGAAGACTTGTAATACCTGACGAGTTTAGAAATGGGTGTTGTGGCAATAAGATTAGGCTTATTGGGAATTTTTATTTAGATGAAGGTATATCAAGAGATTACGAAAAACCTACTTCGCAAAAACCAGAAAAGGGAAAAGTTTTTAGATATTCAGAAATTGAAATCATTCGACCATATACAATATGGGACTTTAGTGAAGAAAAACCAGCCACAAAAATAATTAAAGAAGGTTCTAAAACAACTTTTGATTAATGAAGTTATTTTGGAAAATTAATATATATGTGAGTATTATAATATTTAGCCTGTTTATGCTCTATTTTCTTGCTATGTATTTTGAAATTTCTATGCCTAATTTCCTTGTAGATATACCTGGTTTACTATTTTTTTACGCTCCTTTTTTAGAGGTCATTCAAATTCCTTTATGTTTAATAATTACATTATTTACCTTAAAAAGCCAAAAAAAGATTGCTTGGACGTATTTTTTAATGATGATAATCTTTTTTATTATTAAAATAAGTATTTATTTTTTGTTATTAAGGAGCATTATACCCTTAAATAATCCATGAAAATTTTAAAACGAACATTACAAGTAATCTTGATTATATTAGTAATTGGAGTTGTATTTCGAGGGTGGATTTACAGACAAGTTGTAACATATAAATCAATAGGAGAAAGAGTAAGTTATTCGTGTAAGCTCCCCTTAAAATCGTATTGTTCCCTCTTTTATAATTTTAATTTATTTTTAAGTGTATAAGTTGCTAATTCTTTGATGCTTAATTGCCCTGTTAGCATTTTCAATGCAGTTGTCACCAATTAAAATCATTTTTTTAAATCGTTCATCATCAGTAAACCCTGATTTATATCTAGAGTAAATTTGTTGTACAATTCCTGCCAATTTTAAACAACCTAAGACATAATAGAATAACCAGTTTGTTGTAGTTAATCCAGAATACTTTTCATAAAGTGATATTAATTCTTCTCTTGTATAATTTCCTTGAGAACTAGATATAGTAAATTCATTTAAATATCCTTCATCATTGTTTTCTGCCCAATAAGACAAAGTTGTACCAACATCTGAAAACACATCTCCAACTGTTGCCATTTCCCAATCTACGATAGCCTTTATATTGTAGACATTATTAGTGTCAACAATAAAGTTGTCAAATTTGAAATCGTTGTGTATAAATCCTGTAGTTTCTTTTTTTGGCATTGCATTTAATAACCATTCTACAATATTATCTATGGGTTTTGCATCGGGTGTTAGGGCATTATTATATCTTTTAGTCCATCCGTTTACTTGTCTTAATACATAACCTTCTCCTTTATGAAAATCTATTAGACCAGATTTTTCTATATCTATTTTGTGCAATGCTGCTAATTCTTCTATTACAGTTTTAGACAATTTTCTAATTTCTGGAGTAGTAAATTTTTTTTCATTAACTCTAAGGGTTAGTCCATCAACAAAACTCATAATATAAAATTCGTCCCCTAATATTGAGGTATCCTTGCAATATAATATAGGTTCCGGTATGGTTTTAAAACCAGAATTCCAGAGTTTAGATTGAATAATAAATTCTCTATTCATATCATGAGCTGATTTTATTTTTTCTCCTAAAGGCGGTCTTCTTAATACCCAACTTCTACCATCTTCTAACTCTAATTTATAGTTAAGGTTAGAATATCCTTTAATAATAGGAATTATCTCTTTAATTTTAACGGTATGCTTTAATCTCTTCGATATATAATTTTCTATTATTTGTATATTCATATATTTTATAATCTATTCGATGTATTTTCTTAATGACTAACTTAGATTCTTTCGATAATTACTGCCGTTCCTTCTGCTAATCCACTAATGCTTGCGACACCAATTTCTTTATCTGTACGTTCTAATTCTTCTAATAACAAGCCTACTAAAGTAGCACCACTTGCACCTTGTGCGTGTCCCATACTCATTGTGCCTCCATTTGGATTAAACTTATCCATATCTACTTTTAATTCTCTTTGATATTTTAAACAAGTGGACGCAAAAGCTTCTGCATAATAATGATAATCCATATCTTTTGCCAATAAACCTGTTTTAGAAAAAGCATTTAAAGTCGCTTTTTGTCCACCAGTAAGCAATAGTAAAGGTTCTACAGCATCTATAGTTACTGTTTTTATTTTAGCTCTAGGAGTAAGCCCTAATTTTTTTCCACTTTCTAAATTACCAATAAGCAATAAGCATGCGCCATCTGCCATATTTGGAGAATTACCGACATGATGTAGATGGTTTAAGGGGGTGTTTTTTAAATACATTTCGTTCATTTTAGATCTTACAAATGGGGTTGTTAATTTTTCGAAAATAGGGTCAAAATTGGCAAGTATTTCTAAAGATGTATTTGGCTTAATAATTTCATCATGTTTCAATACTACATTTCCGTCAGTATCTTTTATTGGTATAAGCATATTATCAAAATATCCATTTTGCATTGCATGTGCCGCTCTTTTATGTGATAAAACTGCGTATTCATCTAATTCTAATCTTGAGTATCCTTCTATGGTTGCTATTAAATCTGCAGCAACTCCCATTGAAGCAAAACGTGTCTTTTCTACATAATCCTTTTCTGAATATACAGGAGACATGTCTGAATACATAGGTACTCGAGATAACATTTCTACACCGCCAACCAACACCATATTAGAATAACCTGCTTTTATTTTTCCAGCACCTAACGATAAAGCAGCCATTCCAGAGGAACAATAGGCATTTATAGATGTTCCAGGAACATCATCCCAACCGTAATAACTCATTAGTATCTTGGCTAAATTACCGCCTTGTTCTTTTACTTGAGTTGTAGCACCAAGTAGCAATTCGTCAATATCATTACTGCTAATATTGGTTCTTTCTTCTAAAGCTGCTACTAGTTGTATTAGTAGGTCTATTGGGCGTATATTTTTTAAAGCCCCTTTTTCTTTATGCCCTCTTCCAATAGGCGACCTTACTGCATCGAAAATGTATGTTTCCATGAATTATTTTAATTATAGTATATATAAACTCATCTTATTAATTAACCCCTTTTCCATCTATGTGAATCCAAGTGGTTTTTATGTTAGAATATTTATCGAAAGCTTCTAAGGCTTTATCTTTTCCTCCAAAGCCAGATTGTTTAAATCCGCCAAAAGGCACGGTTTGGTCATGACCTTCCCAATTATTTATCCAGATAGAGCCAGCGCTAATTCTTTTAGACATCCTAAGTCCTTTAGCCATATCGGATGTCCATATTGCAGCGGCAAGGCCATACGGTGTGTTATTGGCTATTTCTACAGCTTCTTCTTCATCTTTAAAAGAGATAACACAAACAACTGGTCCAAATATCTCTTCTTGAGCAATTTTCATGTTATTATCTACATTTGTAAAAATGGTTGGTTCTATAAAATTACCCCCTTCTTCTTCATTAAGTAATGTATTACCTCCTAATGCTAGTGTTGCTCCTTCTTTTTTGCCTAATGCTATATAATGATTAATTTTGTTGTATTGTTCGGTATCTATAATCGGTCCCATTCTTGTATTTGGGTCAAATGGATTTCCTGAATTCATTTTAGAGGCTGCTTTTTTAAGAATTGCTACTACTTTATCAACAATAGTTTCTTGAACTAAAATCCTTGACCCAGCTACACACATAGCTCCAGAATTAAAAAATACGCCAAAGGCTGCTTGCCAAGAAGCATATTCTATATCGTACGCATCTTTAAAAATAATATTTGGTGTTTTACCACCCGTTTCTGCACTTACGCGTTTCATATTACTTCTGCCAGAATATTGTAATAATAATTTCGCAACATTATTAGAGCCCGTAAATGATAAACAATCTACATCATTATGTAGTGCGAGTTCTTTACCTGTAATTTCCCCTTTACCAGTAATTACATTAAATACTCCTTTTGGGATACCAGCTTCAATAGCTATTTCTGCTATTTTTAAAGAAGTAAAAGGTGTTTGTTCTGCGGGTTTAAGAACAACAGAATTTCCTAATGCCAAAGCTGGAGCGTATTTCCAAAGAGACATCATTATTGGGAAATTCCATGGTGTAATAGCAGCAACTACTCCTATAGGTTCTCTTGTAATGGTTGCAATTGCATGGTTTGGTGTTGGAGCAACTTTGCCAAATATTTTATCAATTGCTTCTGCTGCATAACGCAACGGGCTAACACATAGTTTTACGTCTATCGTAGCACTATAGCGTATTGGTTTTCCCATTTCTAATGTTTTAAGAAAAGCCAATTCTTTGAAGTTTTTTTCTAATAAATCTGCAAATTTTAATAGAATATTTTTTCTTTTAATAGGGGGTAAATCTCTCCAAACACCCTTATTAAATGAATCTCGAGCATTTTTTACTGCTATATTAACCTCTTTTTTACTAGCACAAGTTACTTCACATATTAATTTCCCATTGTATGGATTGAAAACAGAATATTTTGGAGAAGAATTGCTGTCTTGATATTTACCATCTATAAAACATTTAGTTGGTAAATTCAAGGATTCAGTGTACAAGATATTCTCTTTGAGGCTGTTAAATTTTATTTTCATTTATGAGCTCTTTTTTTATAACTATAAGCAGTTACCTTGTCCAAACTAAGATATTTGAAACTATTTTGTTTTTACTAGTTTTAATAAGGGGTGTTGTTAATGTTAATAATTTATCATTGTTAGAAAAACTATACTCACGGTTAAGGTCATTTCCTTGCCAATTAGGCAACAAACTATGTTCTACATGATGTATTATAAATTGATTGTTTATTGTAAATCTTCCCATATAGCTTAAGAAAGAATCTACTGCATTAATTTTTTCTTCCATACTGCCTTTTAATAAATTAGAATGTTCAAAATTTATTCTTTCTTCTTTTCTTAGAAAAGCAGACATCATTCCATCTTTAGTGTATAATAAACTTCCTTTTGGCTTTTCTCCAAATGGACTGTTATGTTTTTGACCATCTATAAAACAGTGCCAAAATTTTAGATCCCATAAACCAATAAATTTATCTTTAACCATCCTAAAATTTTTTACGTTTCACTTAAAATTTTGCTCTTAATTCTTTTCTTAAAATTTTTCCGACTGCATTTTTTGGCAACTCATTAATAGTTATCAATTTTTCGGGTAATTTATATGAGGCTATTTTTTTAGATTTTAAATGAGTAATCACTTCTTTTAAAGTAGTATCTATATCCTGATTTTTCACAACGAAAAGAGCAATTTTTTCTCCAAGGACGCTATCTGGATAGCCAACAATTGCACACTCTTTTATTTTATTAAAGTCTTGTAGAAGATTTTCTATTGTTGTTGGTGAAATATTAAACCCGCCTCTTATTATAATGTCCTTATCTCTTTCTATAAATTCGTAATATTTTATTCCTTTTTCATCTTCAACAATTCTAAAGACATCACCTGTTTTAAAATACCCTTCATCATCAAAAACTTTTTTATTAGTTTCTGGTGACTTATAGTATCCCGTAATAATTAAAGGTCCTTTTAAATAAAGTTCGCCTTCAATTCCAGTTTTAGTTACTGGCTTCTTTGTTGTTAAACTAATTAATTTTGATTCAATTCCTCTTTGTACTTTTATGTGATTAAAATTTTTCTTGTCTAGTCCAAAAGCAGGAAAATATAGGGCTCTTTTTTCTAAATCAGGAATACTTTTTGGGTCGCCAATAAAGCAAGACCCTTCATTAGATCCAAAAAAATTAGTAATATCTATGTTATATTTTTCTTTCCAACTTTTTATCATCCAATGAGAAAGTGGTGCAGAACCTGAACCAATAGTTTTTAGTGTTGTGATATCTGTATTATCAAGTATTGCTTCGTTTTTAAGCAATAAATTTAATATAGTTGGTGGTGCTACAGTATATGAGATTTTTTCTTTAGAAATTTGTTGTAGGTAAACTTGTAAATCGAATGATTGATGCATCACCATTTTGCAACCTGTAAATATCCATGGAATAAATGCCCCTCCAATACCTGCCATATTCACTATTGGAAAAGGATTTAGAAAATTGGTTTCGGGCTTAATATCAGCTCCATCTATACTTGCTAATGCTAAAGCACTCCATAGATTATGGCTTCGTGGAACTCCTTTTGGCATGCCTGTGGTACCTGATGTCCAACAAATAGAAAAAATATCATTTGGATCAATTGAATTATTATTTTGGTACTCTTTAATGACATTATTATCTGTAATTTTTTCAATTTCGGTATCTAACGATATCGTTTCTTTTAAGTTCTGATTTAGACCAAAAGCAAAAATTACTTGTAAAGAGGGAATGTCTTTTTTTATTGAATTAGTTAATTCGACTAGATTTCTATCTTTAAATTGTTTAAGAGTAATAATCGTCTTAATTTCTGTGAATGCCCCCATTTTTATAAGACCAAGCTCTCTTATTTGAGGGGGGTATGGACTTGCAATGGCACCAATTTTAGCTAATGCCAGTAGTGTTAAAGGTAATTCATGAATATTAGGAAGGTATACGCCAACAATATCATCTTTTTTAATTCCGTTATTAATTAAAACCGTTGCTAATTGAATTACTTTCTTTTCGAGTTCGGCAAAAGTAAATTGTTGTGGCTTTCCTAGTGTAAAATCCTCTCTATTAAAAGGATCTACGAGTGCTTTTTTATTTTTGTATTTATTTACAGTTTCTGTAAAAATCTCGTCCACAGTTTTATTTTGCCAATAACTCGAATATTCTTGTATACGTTCTTGTGTTTCTAAAATCATCTTAATTTCTGTTAATTTCTTCACCAGGTATCCAACATGCATGGAAACCTAAGGGTACACGTTGTGGTAATTTAATTATTGCTAGTGGTTCTGAACTTATGTTTTTTGCATCTAGAATTCTAGCTTCCGATTTATGGGTGTTTTTATTTGTAACAAAGCTTATAATATATCCGTCGTCTTCTTCTATAGAACCTACTCTTGGTATAAAAGGAGATTCACTACCAAAACAGTCATCTCCATACGAATATGTTTGTGATGAATTTGTATCTGTATCAAATTTTACAATTCCTTCAAAACGCACTGTATCTGAAACATCAAATTTTTGATGGTAAGAATATCTTGTTTTTTCTCCTTGTTTAAAAGCATTTATCATTGGGAACTCAGTAAGTCTATCATCCATATATTCTTCTTTGGTTTGCCCGGTTTTTAGGTTGAATCTGTAACGATAGTAGCGAGCTTCCAACCTTAAATATGCTTTAAGCTTTTCCATAGGGTCTTTAACTTCTTTTTGAGGATTTGGTTTTTCGTTTAAGCATACATCTAATACAATTTCATCTTTTTCTTCCCAGGCATTAACAACATGATATATATAACCTGGTTTTGCTATAAACCATTTTACATCTTTATTACTGCCATATCTTGGTAAAACAGCAAATCTGCTTTGTAAATCTTGCTGAAAAACAATTTTAGACCTTCCATGAATTAGTGCTTCTTTATCCATAACTAAAGGCAAATCCATTAAAATGGAATAGTTTTTTGTAATTGCCATATCATGTGGTATTCTTGGACCTGGTATATCTACCTCGCAAAAATGAACTACCTTATTGTTTTTTAGAATACCGTATGTTAAAAATGGTGGCGTTGGGCCATAATCAAAAAACATTACTTCATCAGTTTGGGTATCTACTTTTACATGCGCCATAATACCCGTTTTTAAAGTGTTTTCAAAACTAGTTGTTCCAATAGTGTCTAAAGTCCATGGGTCCATTTTATACGCTTCTCCGCACATGTACCACGCTGCATATAAATATTTGTTATGAAAAAAAACAGCCGTATTTGCAGTGTCTTTTAATGGCATGCGTTTATTCATTGCATTATTCTTCATATTCCCCATAACACCATCCCATAACGCTTTATCTACTTTGTCTTCTTTTTTTAAATCAAACGTTTTTACCCATTTATTTTTATAGATGGCTTTTCCGTCTTGAATATATAAAGCATGTACCATTCCGTCTCCATCAAACCAATGATAATGACCAATAGGAGTATATTTAGGATTTGGGCCATTTCTCATATAAGCACCGTTAATGTCATGAGGTATTTCTCCTATAACTTCTAAATTATCAGCAACTATTTCTTCAAAAATCGGAGCAAAAGGCCCGCCTATATATGGATTATGGGTTGCTGCTGCATAATCTTCTATTTTTTTTTCTAAATTATTAATATCCATTTTTTTCTATTAAGTTAATATTCTTTTTTTTTTTCTTTTAAAATTCTTTTAGCCAAAGCTGTTTTATGTGCTTCGTCTGCTCCATCATAAATCCTAGCGCCTCTTTCTTCTCTGTAAAAGAAAGAAAGTATGGTATCATCGGTTATACCTAATGCACCATGTACTTGTATTGACCGGTCTATAACTTTTTGTAGCACACCTGCGGCATAAAATTTTACGGCAGATATTTGCAATCGTGCTTCCTTATGACCTAACATTTCCATTTTGTTGGCTGTATCTATTATGTATAGTTTAGCTGCATCTATTTCTGCACGAGATACCGCAATAAAATCTTGCACTAATTGTTTGTCTCCAAGGTATTCTGTATCGCTAATTTTTCGAGTAATTGCTCTTTCACACATCATATCAAATGCTCTTTCACAAATACCCATCCATCGCATACAGTGATGTATTCTTCCTGGACCTAACCTTTTTTGCGCCAATTTAAAGCCTTCTCCTTCGTTACCTAAAAGATTTGTTATAGGAACTTTAACATTTTTAAAGGTTATTTCTGAATGACTAAACCAACCTTCATTTGCATGCCCCATAATAGAAATATTTCGTTCTATAGTATATCCTTTTGCATTTGTAGGTACTATTATCATACTTGATTTTGCATATGGATTTTCATTTTCATCATTTGTTACTGCCATAACAATAGTGAACTTTGAGCCGTCGGCAGCTGTGGTAAACCATTTTTTGCCATTTATAATGTAATTGTCACCTTCTTTAACTGCGATTGTTCCCATTCTTACAGGATTAGAACCGGCTAAATCGGGTTCTGTCATAGCAAAACAACTTCTTATATCTCCATTTACTAATGGTTTTAAGTATTCTTCCTTTTGCTTTTTATTACCTGCCATTTCTAGTAATTCCATATTTCCAGCATCTGGAGCATGAGAATTAAATAGGTAGCAGCCAAAAGGAGTCATCCCTAATATTTCTAGCAGTTTGGCATGTTCAGATAATGTTAAACCTAAACCTCCAGAATCTTTGTCTAATTGAGGTGTCCACCAATTGTTTTGTTTTACAATGTTTCTAAACGTATTAAGTTCTGATTCAATAGAATAAAAAGGTTTACCAACCCAATCTTTCTCTTTTGGAATAATGGTGTCTTGTATAAAACTTTTTATTTCTTTATAATTTATCATAAATTAGAATTATCTTTTTTTTGAGGGAATTAAAATTTTAATCGTACACCACCTTTAATTAACCTGCCTATACTAGGTGTGCCTGCTAAATCTCTTTGGTCTGTGTCAAATAAGTTAGAAACAGCACCAGTAATAGTTAACCAATCTAATACTTTATATCCTGCATTAATATTTACACTCAAGAAACCACCTAATGGGCCTCGATTTAAATATCCTCCTAAAACACCATTTGTGATAACAACTGCGTTTTCTTCAATATTTGGCAAGCCTGCCAGATATGGATAATCTTTCGCTTCTGAAGCTATAAGCAAACTATTGTAGTAGTTAAATTTTTGTACAAATCTACCAGAGATGTTTCCAAAAAATTTATCTTTAGAATATGCTAGGGCAATAGAGAATTTATTCTTTGGTGTGTTAATTGGCACTTCTGTTTCATCAATTTTACCATTTGCATTTTGATCTACTATTGCAAGATCTTTAGCAGATATTTTTTTATTTGCACTAAAATATGAGTAGTTAAATTTTGCAGAAAGGTTGTTGTTAAATTTATATTTAATTCCTAAATCTAACCCATAACCATCAACTCTAGCAAAGTTAATATACGAATTAAAAATACCTGCTGCTGCTGCCCCAGGAAAACTTGTTACAGGAGTAGAGCCTGAAGATACAACCCGATTTGTAGGAGATCCAATTGCACTACTACTTATAAAGTCTTTATTAATTTCATAAAATAAATTAGTGTCTATAAACCATTTAGAATTGCCTAAAATTGCCTTGTACCCTAGCTCAAAGGAGTTTACAGTTGTTGCTTTTAATGGGGCTATAGTTGTGCCATCTTGTAATGTAAAACCTTTGTCTCCTCCGCCAAAGAACAGGCCTCCTAAAATAAAGGCATTGTATTCTTGGATTGTTGGATATTTAAAACCTCTACCATAGGTAAATCTTAAAGTACTATTCTCATTTATGTTGTGTAAAATTGCAAATTTTGGTGAAAAACTAGCACCAATTTCTTTATGATTATCTACTCTTAAAGATGCAATTATTTTGTATTTTTCTGATAATGAATAATCTCCATGCACATAACCTGATATAATTGATTGTTTAATAGGTCCATTAAAATCATTTAAAGAGGTTTGGTTAGATTCTGCAGAATCGAACTGCCCTTGAACACCTAAAATATAACTAAAATTTTCTCCATATTTATTGTTATACTGTACTTCTCCTGCCCATCTATCATTGTCGTTTTTAAATGCAGCTCTTGCTATTGCTGCTGCTTCATCTCCGCCCGTTCCTAAAGGATGTGCTGCAGGTAGAAAGTTAAAAAGGGTTGCAGTAGATATTGTGAATGAATTGTCATTTTTTTCAGAATTATGAGCGATCTGAGCATAAATCCTTGGAGATGTATATCTTATTTGTTGATAATTAATTTTCCAATCTTTATAATAATTTCTTCCTACAGAGGTTGGTGCTATATAGTCTGACTTAGAAAACCCAGCATCTACAATTAACTCTTTACTTTTATCTAATTTAAAATAAACACTACCGTTTGCTTTATTCGATTTATGATCATCTTCTAGACCTATTTCAGCCAATGGTATTATACCTACATTAGGTATCGGGATATATAAAGCATCTTCAAATTTAAAATCTCTCCAAGAAGTTGCTTCTGCGTTAATTTTAAAAGCTACTTTGTCATTTAATTTATGACGTGTAGAAATACGAGTAGAGCTTACATTTTGATTACCAAAAGTTTGTGTAATATCTGTCCCTTGTCTTTTAAAAGGATTTTTTGTTTGAATATTTACCAAACCGCTAAATGCATTTGCTCCATAGAGTGATGAAGATGGACCTAAAACAACTTCTAACCTTTCAATATCTTCTTTAACCAAAGGGTTTAACATTTGGTAAGGTATGTTTGCTGAAATTACATTAGATATTCTTCCGTCTGTTAAATATAAAGTAGATGTATTAAAAGCTGAAGAAAACCCTCTAATATTAATATCGAATTCATTTACCCCTTTTTGTATAAAATCAACACCCTTTTCTCCTGCAATTAATTCAAGATAATTTGGTGTAACTACCTCTGCTATGTCCTTTGATGTAATAACATTAATTGATGATGGAGCGTTGGTTATTTTTTCTGCTTTTCTAGTAGAAGAAACAACAATTTCATCTAATTGATCTAAGGCTTCAGTTAATTGTACTTTTAGATTGTTTTGAGAATTAGAAACTGTAATAGTTTTACTAGCATGTCCTATGTATGAAAAAACAAGGTCAATAGAGGTACTTTCCTTTACGGTCAAGGTAAATTTACCGTCAAAATCGGTTTGAGTTCCGTTACTTGAATTTTTTACAATAATGTTTACACCTCCTAAAGGTGTATTATTAGTGTCAGTTACAATTCCAGAAATTACAGTTTGTGCCATAACACAGAAACTGCTTCCTAGAAATAGAATAAGAAATAAGTTTTTTAGTTTCATAATTAATTAGTTTTTTTAATAATTCTACAATAAATAACCTCCATCAGCAACATAAATACCTCCTGTGCAATAACTGCTTTTGTTAGATGCTAAAAAGAGCACAAAATTTGCTATTTCTTCAGGTGTACCAAATCTACTAATGGGGATGTTTTTTTCTACTTGATTTTTTATGGTTTCATCTGTCCACAATACTTTACTAAAAGACGTTTTTATAATTCCTGGACAAATTGTATTTATTCGTATTCCAAAAGGGCCTAGCTCTTTCCCTAATGCTTTTGTTAATGCATTTAATGCGGCTTTACTAATGCCGTAAAGGCTTCTATTAATTTCTGGTCTTATGCCATCTATACTACCAATATTAACAATAGTACCTTTGCTCTTTTTTAAGAAAGGAAGCGCCTGCTGGCAGAGATAAATAACTGATTTTAAATTAA
>Ga0307488_10003309_pt1 | contig 13509 bp, 13 predicted proteins | sample SB02metaG_FD_202248 | JGI IMG/M metagenome (GOLD analysis project Ga0307488, IMG submission 202248) | Sea-ice brine microbial communities from Beaufort Sea near Barrow, Alaska, United States - SB 0.2 | ecosystem: Environmental > Aquatic > Marine > Coastal | place: USA: Alaska | collected...
TTAGATCGTCGTCGTCCGGGGAAAAACAGATATACCACGGCCCGACGAGAACCTGATCAAGTTAAAATAATGTCAGGTGTCTTTGAAGGAAAAACTACAGGTACACCCATTGGATTGATAATTGAGAATACCGATCATCGTTCTAAAGATTATGGCAATATAGCTGAAAATTTTCGTCCCGGTCATGCTGATTATACCTACTGGCAAAAATATGGTTTACGTGATTATCGTGGTGGTGGGCGTTCTTCAGCTCGTGAAACGGCAATGCGTGTTGCCGCAGGTGCAGTAGCAAAAAAATATCTTCAGCAAAAATTTGGCATGACTATTCAGGGCTGCGTAACTCAAATTGGTAATGTTGTAGCTGATAACGTTGACTTTGCTGCACTTGATTGGCGTAAAGTTGAGGAAAATCCATTTTTCTTTGCTGACTCAGGTAAATTAGAACAACTAGATGAATTACTTCGCGGTATTATCCGTAAAAAAGACTCTATTGGCGCAAAGATAACGGTAGTGGCAACTAATGTACCTGTTGGTTTAGGTGAACCTATCTTTGATCGATTAGATGCAGAGATAGCACATGGTATGATGGGTATTAATGCAGTTAAAGGGGTTGAAATAGGGGATGGTTTTGCCGTTGTTAATCAAAAAGGCTCTGAGCATAGAGATGAATTAACACCAACAGGATTTTCAACTAATCATTCTGGTGGTATTTTAGGTGGCATTTCATCAGGACAAGCTATTGTAGCTCACTTAGCCTTAAAACCAACATCAAGTATTGGTGTTAGTGGTAAAACCGTTAACTTACAGGGTGAGGCAACTGAAATCATAACTAAAGGACGACATGATCCGTGTGTAGGTATTCGTGCGGTACCTATTGCTGAAGCGATGATGGCACTCACTTTAATGGACCATTTCCTTCGTCATCGAGCACAAAATGCTGATGTCGTATGTATTACGCCTATTATTACCGAAAAATAATTTATTACTTTAGTTAAACTCAGGTTTTAAACTGATAGCTAATTTCATTAAGGCCTGACATTGTCATTGTTTACACAGCTTTCTACAAGTTACTTTTTTTATTTTAGTATTCTTGGTTTAGTTGTACCCTTTGTTGGCGTTTTTCTTGATGGTAAGGGGTTCTCATCAACAGAGATTGGTGAAATTCTTGCTATTGTAACGGCAAGTAAAATTTTTGGTCCATCACTATGGGCGGTTTTAGCAGATAAAACCGGACAACAACTTACCATTATTCGCCTTGGCGCATTACTTGCTGTTAGCTTTTTTTCTTTTCTTTTTTGGTTAAATAATTATTGGCCAATCACGTTTACTTTAGCCATATTCAGTTTGTTTTGGACAGCAATCTTACCTCAACTAGAGGTCCTGACACTAAATTCTGTTAGAAAAAGTCCTAAAATTTATGCCCGCATTCGTTTGTGGGGCAGTATAGGTTTCATTGTTATGGCTGTTTTAGCTGGAGATTTAATCGAACGGTATTCTCATGATGCTTTTACTATTTTAGGGCTAGTGGTGTTGTTAGCGCTTTATTTATCAACCTTAGTATTAAAACAACCTAAAGTTCATTTATCCCACATCACGGCAACGTCGACAATAAAAAGTAAAGTGCTCAACCTTTCTTTTATTGTGTTTTTTGCTGCTGGCTTAATGCTGCAGATTAGCTTTGGGCCTTATTATAGTTTTTTTGCGCTGTTTTTACGTGACCTTGAATACACTGGCATTGTTATTGGATTAATGATCGGTTTAGCGGTTGTTGCTGAAATAATAGTTTTTATTTATGTTGGACAATTATTCAAGTCATTCACTATTAAAGGGCTACTGATTTTTAGTTTATTTATCACGGCCATTCGATGGATATTATTGGCACAGTACGGTGATAATTTCTGGATGTTAGTATTTAGTCAACTAATGCATGCGGCCAGTTTTGGTTTGTACCATAGCGCCTCAATACTTTTTATTAGACAACATTTTGATATTAATCAGCAAAGCCGAGGCCAGGCATTATACGTTGGTGGTGTTTATGGTATTGGTGGTGCAATAGGAGCCTATTTTGCCGGTTTATTATGGCTTGATGGTGTGGGAGCACAGACCTCATTTAATTTCGCTGCAGTAACTGTGTTAATCGGTGCAGGTTTTGCTTTGTTTATTCCTTCATCGGCGAAGTACAACAGCAAATAAGTCATAACGTTGGGCTACAAATTAATAACCCAACGTCACATCACAGATTTTATCTATTTAATTTCTTCACCAGCGGCTTGTTTATCGGCGTGGTATGAAGAACGAACCAATGGACCACATGCGGCGTGTTCAAAGCCCATTTTAATTGCTTCTTTTTGATACATATCAAATATGTCAGGGTGCACGTATCGTTCAACAGGCAAGTGATGTTTACTAGGTTGTAAGTACTGCCCAATAGTTAACATGGTTACTCCATGAGCCCGAAGGTCGCGCATAACTTGTAAAATTTCCTCATCTGTTTCGCCTAGCCCAACCATCAAACCAGATTTTGTTGGTACTTCTGGATTACTTTCACCAAACTTTTTCAATAAATCTAAAGACCACTGATAATTAGCGCCTGGGCGGGCTTTAGTATATAACCGTGGCGCTGTTTCTAAGTTGTGGTTAAAAACCGTAGGAGGTAGTTGATTTAATATTTCTAGGGCTCTGTCCATGCGTCCTCTGAAGTCAGGGACTAAAATTTCAACTTTGGTATTTGGCGCATGTATACTGATTTCTTTAATACAGTCAACAAATTGTTGTGCACCACCATCTCGTAAATCATCACGATCTACAGAGGTGATAACTACATATTTTAATCCCATATCTTTCAGGGTTAGGGCTAGTTTCTTTGGTTCATCGGGATTAGTTGCTAATGGACGTCCGTGACCAACATCACAAAAGGGGCAACGGCGCGTACATATATCGCCCAAAATCATAAAGGTAGCAGTACCGTGATTAAAGCATTCTGATAAATTGGGACATGACGCTTCTTCACAAACCGAGTGCAAGTCATGTTTACGCAATGCTGCCTTTATTTTATCAATTTTTTCTGAACTACGTGGTAGTTTTATTCGCAGCCAGTCAGGTTTTCGTAACATACTTTCACGCGTTGACTCAACCACTTGAATTGGGATATGTGCCATTTTATCGGCGTCGCGCATTTTAGTGCCGGGAGCAACACGTGTAGATTTAGTTGTCATTAGTTGTCAAATCCTGTGTAAAGGCGAACATCGGTCGCTTCTAATAATGGTATTAAGTGTTTAACAAGTGCATTACTTGCGCTCTCAACGTCTTTTGGCCCATCCATATCTGCAGTTTGAACCATTTCAAGGCCAGCATAGCCACAGGGATTTATCCGCAAAAATGGTGATAAATCCATATTAACATTGAGTGCTAAACCGTGGAATGAGCAGCCCTTTCTTACGCGTAAACCTAATGAAGCGACTTTTTTTTCGTCAACATAAACACCAGGCGCATCAGCTTTAGCATAAGCGGTAATATTATAATCATTGAGGGCAGCAACAATACTTTTTTCGATCAAGGTAACCAGTTGACGTACACCAATTTTTTTACGGCGTAGATTTATCATAAAATAGACAACTTGCTGACCAGGACCGTGATAGGTTACTTGACCACCTCGGTCAACCTTCAATACTTCGATATCACCGGGCATTAATAAATGTTCTTCTTTACCTGCTTGGCCTTGGGTGAATACAGGGGGGTGCTCTACTAGCCATAATTCGTCTAGAGTTTCGTCATTACGATCATCTGTAAATTTTTTCATCGCCTGCCAAACGTCCATATAGTTCATAGTGTTTAACTTTCGAATAATTAACGAGTTTTTCAATCTTGTCTCTTACTTAATTTGGAACATGTTTATTATACCAAAGAATGAATGGTTTACACCCTGTAATGTATGTGGGTATTTGTTATTGCGAACACTTACAATACATAACGAACTTCTTCAATAGCATTAAGCGTTTTATAAATCGTTTCTATATGATCTTTACTGGTAACAGTGACGGCAATAGAAACTGAATGGTAATTACCTTTTGAACTGGCTTTAATTTTAGGTGAGTAATCCGCAGGAGTGTGCTTTTGCAATTCAGCGATGATCAAGTCTGGTAATTCTACACAAGCAATACCCATTATTTTAAAGTTTAATACGGTAGGGAAATCTAGTAATTCGTCAAAATGGGTCTTCATTTAGTTTCTCAATAACATTCGCAATAAGGTTTTGGAGGTGATTCTTTAGCGATTATTGCTAATAGATTTATTTTAACATTAAAACAACCTCAGGGGCTAATATCAATATGGTGGTGCCGGTTATTAATCATTCAATAACCGCTATTACACAATAGGTAATACCACTGCTGATAAAAATGTTATAAAACGAAAAACTCGATCTAAGATCGAGTTTTATGGCAATTATTGATAAATTAAGGTTTATTTAGCAAATTGCCTTTTAACGTAATCAACCAGCTGGGTAAGTATACTACCTTTATTAATTTCTTCTAAGGTCACTAAGGGATATTGTGCGATATCTTTATCACCAAGCTGTAAAAATACTTTGCCAACAATTTCACCTTTTGCTAATGGCGCCTCTAACTGTCGGTCTAATTTAAAGTTTACTTTCAAATTCTTACTCTGACCTCGAGGAATAGTGATGGGGGTATCCATTGAAATACCTAAATCCACTAGTTCCTTATCACCCATCCACACACGATTACTCAGAAACTTGTTACCCGCTTTATAAGGCGTAATCGTTTCAAAAAATCTAAAACCATAGTTGAGTAGTTTTTTACTTTCTACTTTACGAGCTCTTTCACTATCGGTACCCATAACAACAGTTACTAACCGCATATTACCTTTTGTTGCTGATGTGACTAAGCTATAACCTGCTTGTGATGTATGGCCTGTTTTCATGCCATCTACATTTAAGCTTCTATCCCATAACAAACTGTTGCGGTTATATTGTTTTATGTTGTTATAAGTAAATGATTTTTGTCTATAAATTTCATATTCTTTAGGTACGTCCTTAATAATAGCAACAGCTAAGGTTGCCATATCTCTTGGGCTAGTGAAATGTTCACTGCTGTCTAGTCCGTGACTATTTTCAAAGAAACTGCTACTCATTCCGAGTTGCTCAGCATAAGCATTCATTAAATCTGCAAAAGCGCTTTCACTACCTGCGATATGTTCTGCCATTGCCACACAGGCGTCATTACCTGAGGCAACAACAATGCCTTGATTCAAGTCAGATACACTAACCTCAGTACCTACTTCAATAAACATTTTTGATGAGTCAGGAAAGTTCTTTGCCCAAGCTTTCTCACTGATCATAACCTTATCTTCATTGGTTAAATCACCATTTATCAGTTCTTTACCAATGATGTAACTTGTCATCATTTTAGTTAAACTCGCAGGCGCTAACTGCATATCAGCATTACCTTCAGCGATAACTTTACCTGTGCTGTAATCAATTAAAATAAAACCTTTGGCGTTAATTGAAGGTGCGTCAGGTATAATCGAAATAGCATGAGTTAGTGATGATAAGCTAAAAGCTAATGCACCCATGAGGTTGATTAATTTGTTTTTAGTGTTCGGCTGTTTAGTGGCCATTGGTTACCTTTGAGAACTTTGAGAAGTAAAACGTTTAGATTGACACTTGTCAAAATGAAAAAATAAGTGAAATTTCCCAAAGAGTATATCACTTTTGCTAATAGATACTATGGGCATTAAAAGCAAATATTGAGTTTAGTGATTGTTTATTGTAACAACCTGCGAAGATAAGCTTTTGGATAGCCGGAGGCTCTTAATAAGGTTAATATTCTTGTTAACTCATTTGAGTCAGAAATTGGACCTATTTGTACTCGAAATATACCCTTGCTTGTTGGCCAAATAACCTTTTGTTGATAGTGCTCTGCTAAGTTATTGGCCGTGCTTTTGGCTAAGTCACTACTTCGAGTTGCTAATACTTGGATATACTGTTTTTTGAGCTCAGCTGTATCAATGACTTTTTTTACAACGTCACTAGATTTTTTAAAGGATTGTTTAAAATCAGTTATTGATTGAATTTCAACTTTTGCAGTACCTGTTTTTAATATATCAAGTTGATAAGCAGCGCTGTATGACAGGTCAATTATCCGACTTGGATGAAATGGGCCGCGATCGTTTACTCTAACAATAACCCAGTTATTATTCTCTACATTAGTCACTTTTAAGTAAGTGGGTAAGGGGAGACTTTTATGAGCCGCACTCATACCATACATATCGTAAATTTCTCCATTTGACGTTAAATGGCCATGAAATTTTTGCCCATACCAAGACGCTATTCCTGTTTCCTTAAAGCCTTCAGCACTTGATAAAACGTTATAATTGATACCTCTAACTTGGTAATTTTTGTTTCCACCTCTGCTTTGTGCTTCTTCTCTCGGTATGGCACTTGATAACTCTGCACCGCTAGGTTGTCTTGTTGGTTTACTATCATGTTTTTGCTGATAGCGCCCATTACCAGCACTACATCCACTAAGACTTATGATAACCAGAAAAGTAAATGCTTGTTTTATCACAGAAACTCCAAATTAAGCATGAAAACGTCGATGCGTGCTAATAGCCATTAAAATACCAAAACCTGCCAGTAGAGTTACTTTTGACGTGCCACCATAACTAACCAAAGGTAACGGAACACCAACAACAGGTAGAAGGCCTGAAACCATTCCAATATTAACAAAAACGTAAACAAAAAAGGTAAGCGTTATGCTACCTGCTAATAGTTTGGTAAAAGCTTGTTGAGCATGAACGGCAATCCATAAGCCCCGAGCAACAATGGCTAAATACACTAATAATAAAATAGAGACACCAATTAAGCCAAACTCTTCACTAAAGACCGCAAAAATAAAATCAGTATGACGTTCAGGTAAAAATTCAAGCTGAGATTGAGTGCCTTCCAAGTAACCTTTACCGCTTATTCCACCAGAACCAATCGCTATTTTAGATTGAATTATTTGATAGCCAGACCCAAGGGGGTCTTGTTCGGGATTTAAAAACGTAAGTACGCGCTGTTTTTGATAACCTTTCATCAAAAACATCCAAAAAATTGGAACAAAAGCTGACGTTAACCCTAAGCAAGTAACAATAAGCTTCCAGCTAGCACCGGCAAGGAATAAAACGAAAACACCCGAGCTGGCGATGAGTAATGAAGTGCCCAAGTCTGGTTGTTTTGCTATCAGTAATGTCGGTATTAAGACTAAGATAAATGCCATAATGATGTTTGAAATCTTCGCAGGTAGGTCATATTGACTAATAAACCAAGCAATCATAATGGGTACAATTAGTTTCATTATTTCCGAAGGTTGAAATTTGGTAAAACCTAAATCTAACCATCGTTGTGCACCTTTACCGACATGGCCAAATATTAAAACAGCAATTAACATCAATAGGCCAACAACAAACATAGGCACAGCAAGTTTTTTATAAATAAGAGGTTGTATTTGAGCGATAACAAGCATTAAAACCAAAGCGATACCCGAGTGAATAGCTTGTCTGATGACAATATCCATTTCTTGGCCACCAGCACTATAAACAATAAATAGACCTAACGTTATTAATAATAACAGGCCTATTAATAGCGGTAAATCAATATGCAAACTTTGCCAAATTGTCTGTGTTTGTTGTTGCTCATACCCTGTGCTGCGCATTATTTTTCCTCACAACTATTCAAATTCATTATCTAGTGCCTATTCTTTTGAACATAAGGTTTCATATGGTTAGGATGGCGAGATGGATTAGTACTTTCAATAACTCTATCACCAAAATATTGATCCATAACTTGTTTGGCTACAGGAGCAGCATTACTTGCTCCTCCTCCTTTTGCAACATTTTCTATGGCCACAACTACAACAATCTCTGGATTTTCATAGGGTGCAAAAGAAATAAACATCGCATTATCTCGCTTATTTTCTTTGATAGTTTTTGCATCATAGGTTTCTTCTTGTTTAATACTAGCAACTTGTGCAGAACCTGTTTTTCCCGCGACATCATACTTTGTGCCTTTAAATGGAGTAAAGGCGGTGGCACCTGGTCTTTGCGCTGTTTTATGCAAGGCATCAAGCACTATGTCCCAATGTTTGTTTTGGTTTAGAGTGATGGGTTTTTTTTGATCCACAGAGACTTTTTCTATCGTGACTTTCTTCTCAAATTTATTTGTTGTGTCTACTGCAATTAATTCAGTTTGTGATGTCTTTTTTAATAAATGTGGGGGTTTAATTTGGCCCTTGTTGACTAAAATCGATGTTGCTTGGGCCAACTGCAGTGGTGTTGCTGTTAAATAGCTTTGGCCAATACCAACAGAGAGAGTCTCACCGGTATACCAGGACTTGTTATAACGAGATTTTTTCCAGGCTATACTCGGCACTATACCTCGGCTTTCCTCATGAATATCAATACCGGTATAATCACCAAAACCAAATTTTTCTAGTACATTACTCATTTTTGTAATGCCAAGTTTAAAAGCGAGATCATAAAAATAAGTATTACATGACTCTTCAATTGCTTTGGTTAAGTTAACCCAACCATGTCCCCAAGGTTTCCAGTCTCGAGATTTATTTTCAAGACCTTCCAGTTGATACCAGCCAGGATCCCAAACTTTTTTACTGGCAGTGACTACTTGTTCTTCTAAACCGAGTAGCGCATAGAAAGGTTTAACAGTTGACGCTGGAGGATAACCTTGAACTGAACGATTAATTAGTGGTAAGTCCTTAGATTCCAGTAATTTGTTATAGTTTTTACTGCTAATTCCATGAACAAATAAATTACCATCGTAGCTTGGATTAGAGTACATTGCCAAAATTCCGCCATCACGTGGATCAAGTGCTACTATAGCGCCTCGCTTCCCTGACAACGCCCGCTTGGCAATCATTTGTAATTCAATATCTAGTGTAAGTGTTAAATCTTTACCTGGTATCGGGGGGTTAAATGCTAAAGTGCGAATAACACGTCCTTGCGTATTTATTTCTACTTCTTGGTGTCCAATGCTGCCGTGTAACATATCCTGATAATATCTTTCAATACCTAATTTACCTATTTCTCGCGTCGCAGCATAATTCTCTGATTTATTATCACGATGTAATTTTTGCAGGTCTTTTGGGTTGATACGAGCAACATAACCAATATTATGTGTGGTTAACTTTGCAAAGGGATAATATCGTTTCAGTCTAGCATCGATATAAACACCAGGATATTTGTGCTGATTAACTGAAAATAAAGACACTTGCTGATCACTTAATCTAGACTGTAATTCAACGGGTTTAAAACGACGATTACCACGAATCTGTTTGAAAAAAATCTTTTGACGTTCGATACTAATACCAAGTAAATCACTAACTTCAGCAATTGTATTTGTAATATCTTTTACATCTTCTGGAATAACTTCTAAGCTGTATATTGCTTTATTATCAGCAAGTAAAATACCATTTCTATCGTAGATTAAGCCTCTGTTTGGCGCAACAGGTAACAATTTTATACGATTACTATTTGATTTGGTTTGGTATTTTTCGTAGGAGCTGACTTCCAGGTCATAAATATTACTGAACAACATTAATATAATGACAAGGACACCAATAAAAGTTATGAACGTTCGGCGGGCAAATAAATTAGCTTCCGCAGTTTTATTTCTTATGGTGTCGCGTCTAGGTGAGGCCATAGTTACTCTCTATGGTAAGGATGGTTATTATTAATACTCCAAGCTCTATATAAGCTCTCGGCGATGAGTATCCTTACCATAGGGTGAGGTAGAGTTAGCGGTGACAGTGACCATTTTTGCTCGGATGCTTTAATACAAGCGGGCGCTAAACCCTCCGGACCTCCAACTAATAATGCAACATCTCTAGAGTCAAATTGCCAGCGTTCAAGCTGCGTTGCAAGTTCAGGTGTAGTCCAAGGTTTACCTTCAACTTCTAAAGTCACAATACGGTTTCCTTTAGGAATTGCTGAAAGTAGTTGTTCACCTTCTTTTTCTAATATACGCGCTATATCGGCATTTTTACCACGCTTACCGGGTGATATCTCTACCAGATGAAATGACATATCGCGAGGGAAACGGCGGCTGTATTCTTGAAATCCTTGACTGACCCAAGCCGGCATTTTATTACCAACAGCGTAGAGAGTTATGCGCATTTGATGTATCTTTTGTCCGGTAAAGATTGTTATTAAACGTTAAGACCAAAGTTCTTCAAGTTGGTATTTATCACGTTGTTGATCAGTCATCACATGAACAATGATATCACCAAGATCTACTAACGCCCATTCGCCAACATCATTACCCTCGATGCCTAAGGGTAAAATTCCTTCAGCACGGCACTCTGCGCCGACTAATTGGGCTATTGATTTTACGTGGCGGTTAGAGTTTCCTGAACAAACGATCATATAGTCAGCAAAATTAGCTTTGCCTGTGATATCTAATGTAATGATATCTCTACCTTTTATATCTTCGATTTTTTCAATAACAAATTTCTTTAGTGCTTTGCTTTGCAAGAGGTTATTCCTAGAATTTTTTACAGTTGATCCATAATATCATTAATTAAATAGGCAAGCTACTTTGAAATGCAGATTACAGTTTAAATGGGAGAAGATATATTAGCGATAAAGTTGGTGTTTGTTGATGTAATTTAATACGCTTGTTGGCATTAAGTTATAACAGCTTTGCCGTTCTTTAATTTTACTTCTGATTAAAGTTGATGAAACATCACAAGCAATTTCTGGAGGAAAGAGAATATAGCCTGCTTGTTTATTTATAAATGGTGGCGCGACGCTTTTGCTTAGTTGATGATTTTTTAATAATAATTGGGTGTCATTTGGGCAATTTTCAACTGAATGATTTGGTCGACAGTTAACCACTAGATGGCATAAAGTTAAAATTTCTTGCCAACAATGCCACTGCGTAAAAGAAAGTAATGAGTCCATACCTATGATAAAAAACAAGGTTGTTTGGGGAAACTCCCGTTTGATTTCTCTTAAGGTATCGACCGTGTAGGAAACAGTTTTTCGCTTTAGTTCCCGTTGATCACAGACAAAAAGAGTTTCACTATCACAGACTAATTTGACCATATCTGCACGTTGTTTTGGCGAGGCACTAACGGTATTTTTGTGAGGAGGGAGATGAGTTGGCATTAAGTGTATTTCGTTGATGCCTAGCCACTTTGCTACATGCTTTGCAGGGAGAATATGACCATTATGAATGGGATCGAAAGTACCTCCTAAAATAGCAATAACCTTAGGCATACTCATACTCAAGTGGATATTTAACCATCTGCTCTCCATGATAAAGGCTTAAACAAACATCACTAAGTAAAATATAAGGGTTAAACTCACTACTTGATTTACTGATTAAATCAAGCTGGGCAATTCGTGCTATTGAACGTCTAATATTACCAATGGTTATATTATTAATGGCATGTTGATATAACGGTTTTCGTTTATCCCAAATACGATAACTTTTGAATATGTCATTTATCTGAATACCTTGCTCCTTTTGTTTTAACATATCAAGTAGTTGGTTTATTTCTTTATGAACAAACCAAATGAGTTGACCAATAGCAGTACCTTCCTGTTGGAGTTGATTTAAAATGGTGATACATTTGTTTAAATCACCTAAGAGTAAACAATCAATCAATTGGAATGGATTGAACTTAGCTTGATTGATCACTAATTGTTCAGCATCTTCAAGTGTGATCAATTGGCTGCCAAATAGTATCGACAGTTTTTGTAACTCTTGCTCTAATGCCAGTAAATTGCCTTCAAAAAGTTGGATTAATAAAGGGATGACATCAGAAGATAAATTAACATTGAGTATCCTTGCTTGGCGATTAAGCCAAGAGCCCAGAGCTTTTGTTTCAATATCATATAGCGGTAGGTAACAGCCATGTTGAGATAGGCTTTTAAACCATTTTCTATTGGTTGTAGGCGCATCTAATTTAGGTCCATGAAAAATTAACTGTACATCGTGGTGAAGAATTTCGATTAAGGCGCTAATAGCTTTAGCACCACTATCACCAACTTTACCCGTGACAAGTTCAATTTCGATAATGCGTTGACTGGCAAATAAGCTTAATGCTTGGTATTCACCAAGCAACAATTGCCAGTCAAACTTATCATCCGCACTAAAGCGTATTAACTCACTGAAGCCTTGCTGTTGAACATGAGTTTTAATAGTTTGTAAACTATCATTTTTCTGCCAAGGTTCATCACCAAAAATTAACCAAACAGGTTTGAACCCTTGGTTAAGTGTGGTCTTGAGTTGGTTATGATAAATTCGCATTTCTTCTCAGGCTTATTTGATTAATTTTTGATGTTTATACTGGCCATTTCTCTTAATATTTTATCCGCAGCTTGTTGACGCATTTCACTTAATAATAATGTTAATTCACGACTTTTTGCTAAAGCAATATTAGGGTCGTCTTGATAATCACGGTAAAGTTCAAAATTAAAATTTTCAGGGTCCTGGTTGGGAAAACGCAATTGGTAGTTTACCGAATAAATTAATTCATATTCTGCCACCTGTCCATTCGGGAAAACGGATAAGTTACGTCGAGATAAATTGTCATTGAGTAAATGTAATTCTGGGTACTCTGTTGTGAATGAACTAACAACAGTTACCTTGTTCAGTTTCAAATGTCTCTTAAGTATACGTGAGAGTTCACCATAGGTATCGACAGAGCTGACATATAACGTTTGCAGTTCAGGTGGTAATAAATAATCACCTCGAAGCCTAAAGCCACATGAGCTTAACAAGGATAAGACAAGGAATAAGCTGAAAAGGCGCTGGACCTTAACTGCGGTTAGTTTTGTTAACTTCATTTTAATCACTTTAACGGGTGACCTTTTTAGTTATGTTTTTATTCAATTATTGTTTCGTCAGTTAGCATAACACTAACCAACAAAACAATAAGATAATCTAGTTAGCTACAATATTCAATAGCTTACCAGCTATGTATATAACTTTGCGCACTGTTTTTTCTTCAGTAAACTTACTGACTTGTTCCTGAGCAAAAGCTAGTTTCTCAATACTTGCTTGATCTGCATCGGCTGCAATCGTTATTTTAGTCCTTACTTTACCGTTGACTTGTACAATAATCAGTTTTTCATCTTCAATTAAGGCACTTTCATCTGCTTCAGGCCATGAGGCTTCTTCTACAGTTAATCCATTGGTCATATCGCCAACTAAAGACCATAGATGATGTGATATGTGAGGAACGATAGGTGTTAACATTAAAACAACTGCCTGTATGGCTTCATTCATTACTGCTTTATCTTCAGGGCTATTTAATGGTGCTTTTGTTAGATGGTTCATCAATTCCATTATGGCAGCAATAGCCGTATTGAAGGTATTACGACGACCAATATCATCAGTCACTTTGATGATGGTTTTATGTAATTGTCGACGTAATGATTTTTGGCTGTTGTTAAGCGTTAAATTTTTAAGGGAAACAATTTCTA
>Ga0307488_10003310_pt1 | contig 13509 bp, 11 predicted proteins | sample SB02metaG_FD_202248 | JGI IMG/M metagenome (GOLD analysis project Ga0307488, IMG submission 202248) | Sea-ice brine microbial communities from Beaufort Sea near Barrow, Alaska, United States - SB 0.2 | ecosystem: Environmental > Aquatic > Marine > Coastal | place: USA: Alaska | collected...
CTTGCTCCCAGTGGGGTTTACCATGCGTTTTTTGTTACCAAAAAACCGGTGTGCTCTTACCACACCTTTTCACCCTTGCCTTGATAAGGCGGTTTATTTTCTGTGGCACTGTCCCTAAGGTCACCCTCGCCAGCCATTAACTGGCACTGTGTCTTTATGGAGCCCGGACTTTCCTCTACTAACAAAAGTTAATAGCGACAAGCCAACTATCTAGCGATAAAGTTTTATTATGTTTGTGTGGCAAAAATCAAGCTAATTTTTTAAAGAATTAGCTAAATAATGGCTAATTTTGAGGCATTCTTCATCAATCAGCCCATTAACTTTGTTTTGTCTAAATCTTCTTTGAAAGGCTTTCACTACTTTTAAATCATGTCTTAATGGTTTTTTAATATCAAAGTATCGATAGCCAATTTTATATAAATTTATAAAAAATAAATTCCGCAAGCTAACTCTATTAAGACTATGATTTTTTAACTTGGTAACATTATGCCAATAACCAATTTTTTTCTTTGAGAGGTATTTCCAAGGAAATTTTTCACCTGGATCAATTTTTCTCAAAGGAGCAATGTCTGAGTGACCAAGTATATTAGTTTTTTTTATTTTATATTTTTTAATTAGGGTTTTACTAAGTAGTACGAGCTTTAAAATTTGTTTTTTTGAAAAATTTTCATAACCCGATTGATGACCTTTATTTACTAATTCGATACCGATAGATTGATTATTAAGATTAGTCAGATTCTTCCATCTTGATTTTCCTGCATGCCAAGCAATATTTTTTTCATCTACCATTTTTGTAATTATGCCTCCTCTATTAATTAAATAATGGCTACTTACTTTATTTTTTTTGCTTGTTAATCTTTTAATTGCTACACGCTCAGATTGCATGCCTGTATAATGAAAAACTATAAATTTAATCTTTTTTTTGTTACGATTCTTTATTGAGTGATTTGGAGATTTTATAATTTTAATTTTCATAGGGTATAAAATCTCATATATCATAAAAAAATTGAGAAATAATAGCATTTTTTAGAATGGTAAAAAAAAAAAAATTGTATATAAATCCCATAATGAACTTTAAAAAAACGATAATATTAATCTCTTCTTGTCTTATTTTGCTAAGCACAAATGTAAGTGCAGAAACTGAAAATGAATGTTTTGAAAAAGTTAGTAGAGAAATTTTTAAATTTAACAAAGGTTTTGACAAAGCTATTTTAAGACCTTTAGCAGCTGGTTTCAACAAGCTCCCTGAACCAATCAAAAAGGGTACGGGAAATTTTACGTCAAATATTGGAACGTTGTTAACAGTTCCCAATCATATTTTGCAAGGTCACTGGAGATTAGCAGGAGAATCAAGCGCAAGCTTTGTAATTAATTCTACAGTTGGAATACTTGGATTTGCCAACCCAGCAGCTAAGATGGGTTTAAAGAATCAACAAGAAGATGTCGGTCAAACACTAGGAGCATACGGAATTGGTGCGGGCTGTTACTTTGTTTTACCAATTTTAGGACCAACAACAGTTAGAGATTCTGTGGGAATGATTGCGGACACTTTTGTTGATCCTTTTGCACATATTACATTAAGAGAAAATGAATTATTAAGCATCTCAGGAAGTGATATAGACTATTTTTCAGTTAAAGGTGCTACAGCCGTAGATTTTAGAGCAGACAACATGACTAATTTAGATAGTTTAGAAAAAAATTCTATAGACATGTATGCAGCTTTAAAAAGTTTATACTTACAAAACAGAGAAAAAAAAATAAATAATACCTTTTCATCAGATAGCGACGATGGATGGGATAATCTAGACAAATAAAAAATCATGATAAGACTAGTGAACGTAGTAGTGTTTGTTGGATTAGTTCTGTTTAGTAATAACAGTTTTTCTTATAATTCTGATCCTAAAAATTTTATTAGCGAACTTGTAAATGATGCTGTCACTACTTTAAGTAATAAAAATATTACGATAGCAGATAAAAACAAAAAGATAGAAACTATTGCTCTTAAAAATGTTGATATTGAAGCTCTTGGGATGTATACGCTTGGACAAGCTAGAAAAAATTTAGATCAGGCAACTCTTAAAAAATATAAAAGTTTATTTGAAAAGTATTTTTTAAAAAACTTAACCTCAAGATTAACTGACTATTCATCACAAAAATTTGAGGTTTTAGGAGCCGAACAAAAAAGTGAAACCTATACAATAGTTAGTTCCAGAATAGTTGAAAGCTCTTCAGGACCAGAAATTAAAATTCGTTGGCGAGTTTACACAAAAGATCCCGCTAAACCTTTAATAAGAGATTTAATTGTTGAGGGCTTAAGCTTGGCTAAAACACAAAAAGAGGAATTTGCCTCTATTTTAAATTCGAATAATAACGATATTAATATCTTATTTACCAAATTAGAAGAATTCATTAAAAATTAATTTTGGTGGGCCCAGTAGGACTCGAACCTACGACCAATACATTATGAGTGTACTGCTCTAACCAACTGAGCTACAGGCCCTTAAATCAACTAATAAGTTCTTACTAGGAAAAAATACAATCATCAAGCTGAAGTTACCTATGCTATTTGGCAAAATTTATTTTTCTAAGAAGCTTTTGAGTTGTTTTGATCTACTTGGATGCTTTAGTTTTCTTAAAGCTTTAGCTTCAATTTGTCTTATTCTTTCTCTAGTTACGGAAAATTGTAAACCTACTTCTTCTAATGTGTGATCTGTATTCATTCCAATACCAAAACGCATTCTTAAAACTCTTTCTTCTCTTGGTGTCAATGAAGCAAGTATTTTAGTCGTAGACTCGCTCAAATTAGACTGAATGGCTGTGTCTAAAGGTTGGAGAGCATTTTTATCCTCAATAAAATCTCCTAGACTGCTATCTTCCTCATCCCCGACTGGAGTTTCTAAGGATACTGGTTCTTTCGCGATTTTTAAAACTTTTCTAACCTTTTCTAAAGGCATAGCAAGTTTTTTTGCTAGCTCTTCAGGAGTAGGTTCTCTACCAAATTCACTCATGATTTGTCTTTGAGTCCTTACAATCTTGTTTATAGTTTCAATCATGTGTACTGGAATTCTGATCGTTCTGGCCTGGTCAGCGATAGATCTTGTGATCGCTTGTCTAATCCACCATGTAGCGTAGGTGGAAAACTTATACCCTCTTCTATATTCAAATTTATCTACAGCTTTCATTAAGCCAATATTCCCCTCTTGAATTAAATCTAAAAATTGTAAACCACGATTAGTATATTTTTTAGCTATAGAAATTACTAATCTTAAATTTGCTTCAACCATTTCTTTTTTGGCTATTCTAGATTCTCTTTCACCTTTTTGTATTCTGCTGACTAATCTTTTAAACTCACCAACTGATAGACCAATCTTTTCACTGAACTCTACAAGTCTTTCTCTTATTTCATGAAAATCATTTTTAAATTTTTTGAAAAAAGCTTTCCATGTAGGATTTTCGGTTAAAAAAGATTCAAATTTAGGATTTATTTCGTTGTCAATATAATATTTTAAAAATTCTTCACGGCTAATTTTATTGTCTAAAGCTAATCTTAATAGAACGCCTTCCAATGATACAATTTTTTTATTTTCTTTATAGTGTGCTTGAACTACTTCTTCCACTACATGTGGCGCAAGTTGAAGATTTTTAAAATTATTAACTAAAGTAGATTGAATTTTTTTAAAATTTTTATTTTTTGAAATTGAAAGTTCCTTAGAAGCTAAAATACAATCTAGTTTTTCTCTTTGATATTTTTGTAATTTTGTATAGTCTTTAGTTAAATCATCTATTATTTTTATAATCTTTGGTTTTATTTCTTCTTCCATTTTAGCGAGAGAAACATTAAATTCATCTTCTTCCTCTGCTGCTGCAGGCGCTTCTTGTTCTTTTCCTTCTTCTTTATTTTTTTTAATTTTAGCTTCTGCTTTAATTTTTTCCTTTTCTACATCAATTGCTTCAAACTCTTCATAGGTTGAGTCTATGTCAATAATGTCTCTGACTAAAAGTTCGTCACTTTCAATTTTTTCTTTCCATTCGTGTATTTTTTTAGCAACTAACGGACTTTGAGTAAGAGCGTTAATCATCACGTCTTTTCCAGCTTCAATTCTTTTAGCAATCGCTATTTCTCCTTCACGAGAAAGCAACTCGACACCACCCATTTCACGAAGGTACATTCGAATTGGATCGTCACTTTTGTCTGATTTTTTTTCATCACTTGTTGTCGAAACTTCTTTTTTCTTATTAGATTGATATTGGGATTTTTTTTCAACAAGAGTTATGCTCTCGTCTACAAGAATTAAAAATGCTTTTTCAACATTCTCAACGGAGCTTCCTCTTTTACCTAAAGATTTTCCTAATTCTTCGTAAGTTATGAATCCTCGAATTTTACCTTTATCGAGAAGTCTCTCAAATGATTTTGTAATTAGTTTTTCTACCATTTAGGCTAAATATTAAGTTAAAGCGATGTTATATATAGTATGAATTATTTTAAAATCTATCTTTTTTTATTGCCTATTTAACTGACTTTTGAGCTTAATAAGTTCAGAATAGGAGCTTTCGTCTAAATTTTTTGCCACTTTATTCTCTAAAAATTCAATTTGTTTCAGGTGATTCATTTCTTTTAATTCTATCATCAGGTCATTTAGTGTTTCTTCTAGTTCTATGTTGTCTTTCTTGGAAAGAATATTCTTCAAATTAACATCTTTCTCAATATCATTAATTAAAGCTTTATATTTGTCTACAATTTTAGATTTATCTCTGTCTAAAAAATTGTTAATTTTAGCAAAATTGATAATCTCTTGTTTCAAATTTTTATTTTGCTCATTGCTAAAATCAATCTCTAAAAGTTCTTCTAGTTTATTTTTTACAGAACTTAAGTGATTCAACAATATATATAATATTGATCTTTCTTTAATTTCTGCTTTAGAAAAATGATTTTTTTCTTTATGTAATTGCTTGGTTTCATTGAGAACTTTAAAATTTCTCTTAGAATAAGGTACAAAAGATTTTTTATAATTCTGCATAGGTGTTAATTTTTTTAATTTTTCAAGGAAATCTTCTAAAATATATTTCTTTAGAACTTCATCTTTAATTACATAACATGCATTTTTTATTTTTTTTTCAAATTTTGATATCTCAAATGGATTATTCGTATTTATTTCAGACAAGTAAGCATCCCAAATAAAGGACTGTATTATTTTTTTAGACTTTAAAAAATCTACAAATTTATCTTTTCCATTTTTTTTAATAAAATCATCAGGATCTTCTCCTTTTGGCAAGATCGAAAAATAAATCTTATTATTCTCGTTAATTAATATTAAAAGCTTTTCAGCTATACGCAGAGCAGCGTTTTGTCCACTCTGATCACCATCTAAACAAATAATTGGGTTGGAAAAAAATTTCCAAACTAATTCTATTTGTGTTTCTGTTAGTGCTGTACCTGAATTTGAAATAACATTTTTTATCCCTGCAGCATATAAACTTACAACATCCATATATCCTTCAACAATAACAACCTCGTCTGTTTCTGCTCTTAAAATTTTAGCTTTATCTAAATTAAAAACCGTTCTTCCTTTTTTATAAAATTCTGTTTCTGGTGAATTTATATATTTAGCTAACGGACTTTCTTTAATTATTCTTCCACCAAAAGCAATGGTCTCTCCTATCAAATTATTAATAGGAAAAATTATTCGTGAATTAAACCGATCAACAAATTTATTAGTTCTATCATTTTTATAATAAAGACCTGTTAATGTAATTTCTTCATCAGTATATTTTTTTTTTGTTTTCTCGTAAAAATCATTTTGCCAGGGTACGAACCCTAAATTATATTCTTTTATTATATTTTGATCTATGCCTCTTTGTTCTAGGTATCTTAATGCTTGATTGTTTTCTGATTTAAAAATCTGTTGATGAAAATAATCTGAATATTCTTTAAAAATATTTTTATATGAATTAAATCTTTTTTCTTTTTCAGAATCCATCTTGGTGAATTTATATAATGGCATACCCGCTTCTGCTGCTAAAGTTTTAACCGCATCACCAAAACCAAGTGATTTTGTTTTCATTAAAAAATCAAAAATATTTCCGTGTTCTCCTGTGCTAAAACAATGGTAAAATTCTTTCTCATCACTTACTGTAAATGATGGACTTTTTTCATTGTTAAATGGAGATAGGCCAATAAACTCTTTTCCTCTTTTTTTTAATTGAACAGATTTACCTACGACTTGTGAGACTTTTAATCTTAACTTAATTTCATCAAGATATTCTTTTGGGTACTTCATGATAATTATTTTAATACTGTTTTTATTATTGAGCTTACTTTTGAAAAATCCAAAACATCAGCGTGTGTCTTTTTTAATTCGCCCATTACTTTTCCCATATCTTTTATAGAACTTGCGCCTATTTTCTTAATAGTCTCTTCGCAGATTTTTTTTGTTTCATCCTCACTTAACTGTTTAGGCAAAAAAGAGCTTATGATCTCGATCTCTTTAGTCTCTGATTCTAGGAGTTCTGTACGACCAGCTTTTTTATAAACTTCACAGGACTCGTGTCTTTGTTTCAACATTTTCTTTAAAATGCCTATTATGTCTTGATCGTTTAGATCTTTTTTCTCTTTGGTCCTATTTGCAATTACCACATCTTTTATAGCTGAAACTATCAGTCTAAGTGTTGGATAAAGATTTTTGTCTTTATTTTTAAGAGATTGATTTAATTTTTCTACTATTTGGGTTTGAAGCGACATATTTTATAATTTTCTTTTTTACTTTAATCACAATTTTTCTTCAAAAGAAAAATATCTTTCTTGACGACTATATTTCTATTTCATATCTTCCGCAAAACCATGTTTATAAGTATTTGCTTTAACTCATGAGTTGTATTTGAAAAAGACTAGACAAATAAAAAACTCAAATAAAAATCTTAAACCGATCAATTCTACAGCTATTTTAATTCTTGAGAATAAAAAAACTTTTAGAGGCTTTGGCTTAGGCTATGAAGGTGTCGCAACAGGAGAGGTGTGTTTTAATACTTCAATTACAGGTTATCAAGAAATCATCTCTGATCCATCTTATGCCGAACAAATAATCAATTTTACTTTTCCACATGTCGGAAATGTTGGGACCAATAAAGAAGATCACGAATCTGATAAAATTTGGACAAAAGGTATAATTTTAAACTCTGAGATAACAGATCCGTCAAATTATCGTTCTTTAAAAAACTTAGATCTTTGGTTGGTAAAAAATAAAATAGTTGGAATTACAGGTCTTGATACTAGAAATTTAACTAATTATATTAGAGATAAGGGAGCACCAAAAGGAACTATAGCTTTTTCTAAAAGTAATAATTTTGATATCAAAAAATTAACAAGTTCTACCATAAAATGGGGTGGTTTAAAAAATTTAGATTTAGCAAAAAAAGTTTCTACCAAAAAAACTTATATATGGTCTGGATTAAAAACTTGGAAAAAAAATAATGGATATTTAAAAAATAAAAAAAATTTATTGCATGTGGTTGCAATTGATTATGGTATAAAAAAAAATATTTTAAGATATTTTTCAGATTTTAGTTGCAAAGTTACTGTTGTTTCATGCATAACAAGTGCACAGGAAATATTAAAATTAAAACCAAATGGTGTCTTTTTATCCAATGGTCCAGGTGATCCTGATGCAACAGGAAAGTATTCAATAAATATTATTAAAGAATTAATTAAAAATAATATGCCTATATTTGGGATTTGTCTTGGACATCAAATATTAGCTTTAGCATTAGGTGCTAAAACTAAAAAAATGAAATTAGGCCATAGAGGCGCTAATCATCCTGTTAAAAATTTAGTTAAAGATAATGTTGAAATCACAAGTCAGAATCATGGTTTTGAAATAATTAAAAAAAGTTTACCAAAAAATATTGAGATTACTCACACATCTTTGTTTGATAACTGTATTGAAGGAATAAAATTAAAAAACAAACCTATTTTTTCTGTACAATATCATCCAGAATCTAATCCTGGACCGCAAGACAGCGTTTATTTGTTTCAAGAGTTTATTAACAACATGAAAAAAAATGTCAAAAAGAAAAGATCTTAAAACTATATTGGTAGTTGGTGCAGGACCTATAATAATTGGTCAAGCATGTGAATTTGACTACTCAGGCACTCAAGCCTGTAAGGCATTAAAAGATGAAGGATATAAGGTTATTCTAATTAACTCAAACCCCGCAACTATTATGACCGACCCTGGGGTTGCTGATAAAACTTATATCGAACCAATTACCTTAGAAATTTTAGAAAAAATTATCCAAAAAGAAAAACCAGATGCAATTTTACCGACGATGGGTGGACAAACTGCTCTAAATTTAGCAATGGAAGCTGAAAAAAAAGGCATTTTAAAAAAATATAAGATTGAACTAATTGGCGCAAATTCTAAAGCAATCGCAAACGCAGAAGATAGAAAAAAATTTAGAAAAAATATGATTGATATTGGTTTAGATCTACCGAAGTCAAAGGTCGTAAATCATATTAGAGATGCTGCTAAAGCTCTTAAGCAAATAGGTTTACCTGCAATAATTAGACCAGCATTTACTTTGGGAGGTTTAGGAGGTGGTATTGCTAAGAATAAAAAAGAATATCTTAAAATAGTTAAAGATGGCCTGCATGAATCTCCAGTAAACCAAATATTAATTGAAGAATGTCTCGAGGGTTGGAAAGAATTTGAAATGGAAGTTGTTAGAGATAGAAAAGACAACTGTATCATTGTCTGTTCTATTGAAAATGTTGATCCAATGGGAATTCATACAGGTGATTCTGTTACTGTGGCCCCTGCTCTAACATTAACAGATAAAGAATATCAGATAATGAGAAATGCATCGATTGCTTGTCTTAGAAAAATAGGAGTCGAAACAGGGGGTTCGAATGTTCAATTTGCAATTAACCCAAAAGACGGAAGGATGGTTATTATTGAGATGAACCCAAGAGTTTCTAGATCTTCAGCTCTTGCGTCTAAAGCAACTGGTTTTCCAATTGCAAAAGTGGCAGCGAAACTTGCAATTGGCTATACTTTGGATGAACTTAAAAATGAAATTACAAAAATAACTCCAGCTTCTTTTGAGCCAAGTATAGATTATGTGGTTACAAAAATTCCAAGATTTACCTTTGAAAAGTTTTCTACATCTGATGCAATCTTAGGTACTTCGATGAAATCTGTTGGCGAGGCTATGGCAATTGGCAGAAATTTTAAAGAATCTCTTCAAAAAGCACTTGTGTCTCTTGAAATTGGATTTTCAGGTTTAGATAGAATTTTTTTACTTAATAAAAAAAATATAGAAAAAGAATTAAAGAAAAATATTCCTAATAAAATTTTATTAGTTGCTGAAGCTTTTAGAAAAAAAATTAATATTAAGAGAATACAAAGTTTGTCTAAGATAGATAATTGGTTTTTAGAGCAAATTAAAGAGATTGTAGAAAATGAAAATCAGATTCAAAAAAAAGGCTTGCCTAAAATTTATAATGAATTTAATAGAATTAAATCAATAGGTTTTTCAGATAAAAAATTAGCTGAAATCACAAAAACTTCAGAAGAAACTGTTAGGAAGAAAAGGACTGCCTTAAAAGTACTGCCAGTTTATAAAAAAGTAGATACTTGCGCTGCAGAATTTAAATCATTTACGCCTTATATGTATTCTACTTATCAAAGAAATTATTCTGCTAAATCTGAATGTGAAGCCAATCCCTCATCAAAGAAAAAAATTATAATTTTAGGTGGTGGCCCTAATCGAATTGGGCAAGGAATCGAGTTTGACTATTGTTGCTGCCAGGCTAGTTATGCTCTTAAAGAAGCTAACTTTGAAACTATAATGGTCAACTGTAATCCAGAAACAGTGTCTACTGACTACGATACAAGTGATAGATTATATTTTGAACCACTAAAGGAAGAGTATGTTTACAATATTATTAAAAAAGAAAAAGAAAATGGAAATCTTGTAGGAGTTATTGCTCAATTCGGGGGGCAAACACCTATTAAGCTTGCAAAATTTTTGCACGATAACAAACTTCCAATTTTAGGAACACAGTACTCCTCCATCGATTTAGCTGAGGATAGAGATAGATTTAGAAAATTACTTGATAGATTAAAATTAAAACAAGCCAAAAGTGGCATAGCAAAAACTTTTAAACAAGCTATTCAAATTGCAAAAAAAATAGGTTTACCTCTAATGGTCAGACCTTCTTATGTTTTAGGAGGAAGAGCTATGGAGATAGTCTACGAGAAAAGTCAGTTGAAAAAATTTGTAGAAGATGCATTCAAAGTAGCTGAAAAAAACCCAATACTAATTGATAAGTTTATTGATAATGCCATGGAAATTGATGTGGATGCTATATCTGACGGGAAACAAGTTTTTGTTGCAGGTATAATGCAACATATTGAAGAAGCAGGTATTCACTCGGGTGATTCTGCTTGTTGTCTACCTCCAATATCAATTAAGAAAAGTTTAATAACTGAAATAAAAATCCAAACAAAAAAATTAGCTATAGCTTTAAAAGTTAAAGGTTTTATGAATATTCAATTTGCAATTAAAAATGATGAAATTTTTGTAATCGAGGTGAATCCAAGAGCCAGTAGAACTGTGCCTTTTGTTTCAAAAGCTAAAGGACTTCCGCTTGCTAAAATTGCGTCAAGAGTAATGGCTGGAGAAAAGTTATCTAAATTTAATTTAAAAAGCAAAACAAAGAATATGTTTGCGGTAAAAGAAGCTGTTTTTCCTTTCAATAAATTTCCAAAAAGTGATGTGCTACTCGGGCCAGAGATGAAATCTACTGGCGAGGTAATGGGTTTTGATAAGGATTTTGGAATGGCATTTGCAAAAAGTCAAATTAGTGCTTCTAATTCTTTACCAACGAAAGGTTTGGCATTTATATCTCTAAAAAATAGTCATAAAGCAGAAGGTGTAGAATTAGCTAAACAATTAATAAAATTAAACTTTACTCTATGTGGTACTGGTGGGACTGCTGACTTTATTATTAAGCATGGTATGAAGTGTAAAAAAATAAATAAAGTTAGTGGAGGCTCACCTCACATTGTTGATGTTTTAAATTCTAAGAAAATTGCTTTAGTAATCAATACAGGTGGAGGAAATAGTGAACAAAAACTAAATGATGCAATGGCTTTAAGAAGGGCAACTTTAGTTAATAAAGTTCCCTACTGTACAAATATGTCTACTGCCTATGTGTGTTTAGAGGGTATTAAATCTTTAAAAACAAAAAAAATCACTGTAACTTCACTTCAAGATATTTAGATTAATAAAATTAAAAAATATGCAAGAATCAGTTTTAATTGTTGGAGCGGGCAGTGGATTAAGTGCGTCGTTAGCTCGTTTATGTAACTCTAAGGGAATGAAAGTTGTTTTAGCTGCAAGAGATATAGAAAAACTCAAACAATTAAAAAAAGAAATTAGTGCAGATACAGTTAAATGTGATGCTACTAATATCAAAAGTGTGTCAAACTTATTTAAGAAAGCTGACCAAATCATTGGTACACCAAATTTAGTAATCTACAATCCTTCAAAAAGTCTTGGAGGAAATATTGCAGATATTGATCCCAAAAAAGCGTATGAAGCAATGAATATATCTTGCTATGGGGGTTTCTTGGTAGCGCAACAAGCTGCGAAAAGAATGCTAAAAAAAAAACGAGGAAGTATTTTTTTTACTGGTGCTACTGCAAGTGTAAAAGGTTTTTCAAATTCATCAGTTTTTGCAATGGGAAAGTTTGGTCTAAGAGGATTGGCTCAATCATTAGCTAGAGAGTTACATCCTCAAAATATTCATATTGGTCATTTTATAATTGATGGCGGCATTGGACGCAAAGATTATGGATCTTATAAAACTATTCACCCAGACTCAATTGCTCAAACTTACTTGCAATTTTACTACCAAGATAAAAGTGCTTGGTCGTGGGAAATTGAACTGAGAACCTCCGTAGAAAAATTTTAATCTTAAATTAATTAATTTTATTCTTTTCAGAAAATTTAACCAACAGAACAAGTCATATCTTGGCCACAGCATAATGGAGATTTTATTTTTCCATGCTTATTTGGACATTCCGATATTTGAACTGAAGATCCGCTTTCTAATTGTAAATTACCGTTAACTAGTGGAGTGTTACATTTTCCACATGTTGCGTTAACTGACATTCCACATTTATTACACGCATATGTTGACATATTTCTCCTTTGTAAATTTTAAGTGTATCAATTTTTTACTTTCCAGTCTGTAGCAAAAGTCACATAGTTAATTTGTATGCATCTTCGCTCTTTTTTAATCTCTTTTTTCTCCATGCCGTGCCATGTATTCGGTCCGCTAGTAAAGAAATATCCATAATTGTTCTTATATGGAACTGTTTTTACTTTATTTAATTTTTCATCATAAAAGTCTGTTCCTAAATTTTCAGACTCTCCATGTGGGTTAACAAAAACAATAGAAGACATTAATTTTTCTTTGATGTCACAATGTGGTTTAAGCCAAAAACCTTCTCTATCACAGATAACTTCTAGCCTTACAAATGAATTGCTTAGGTCTCTACCAATTAGAGATCCTATTTTTTTTTGAACTTCTGCTGATCTTAATTCTTCAATAAATTTTGTAAGTTGCGGAAACTGATTTGAATTTTCTTTAGTAACATAGCGTCTAATTTTTTTTGCTTTTCCTCCATCTTTTATTCCTGAACGAAAAGCTCCTTCTCCCCCGTCTAATGCTCTAGTTCCGTCATAGTTTAAATTTTCTTTTTTTGGATCAAGTACTTCTGCCTCACATATTTCTTTGATAGCTTCATCTGTGAGTGGCTCGTTTAACTCAAAATGTTTAAAAGGCACTTCATATGATTTAGTTTTATCTATAAGTGATTTAAATAATTCCATTAGATTTCATTTTTGCTTTTATTGTTGGTGCTATACGATTAACTTCATCTAAATTATTATACGACCAAGTTTCAATTTTGTCTTCTAAATCTTTTATAATATTTATCTCTTTTAGTTGAGAAAAAAATACTTCAAATCTTTTACTCTTTTTTTTAGCTTTCATATTTGCAATATAAATGGGTTTACCTGTGACAGCAGCCTCAGAAATCATAGAAGTTGAGTCGCATGTAACCACGATATAATCAGCTTGGCTTAAAGCAGATAGATAAGCTCTTTTATCGACTGACTTAATAACTAAATGATTGTGGTTAAAGACGTTGTTTGCTTTTTCAATAATTGCTTTTGGTGTTCGGTAAGAAGGAATAACAATAATCTTATATTTATCATGAGAAAATAGAATTTTTGTTTTACTAAAAACTTTATCTATTTCTTTTTCTGAAAAATCATAATAATTATTTGGTCCTCCTATGATAAAAGCTACTATTCTTTTATTAGCTTTATCTATATTTAGATAGTTTGAGTTTTTTTTAATTTCTTGATCTGAAAGATAATGAATTGCTCCTGTGGTTTGTAAAATATTCTTTCCATTTAAACCATCATGTTTTGGACTAA
>Ga0307488_10003311_pt1 | contig 13509 bp, 7 predicted proteins | sample SB02metaG_FD_202248 | JGI IMG/M metagenome (GOLD analysis project Ga0307488, IMG submission 202248) | Sea-ice brine microbial communities from Beaufort Sea near Barrow, Alaska, United States - SB 0.2 | ecosystem: Environmental > Aquatic > Marine > Coastal | place: USA: Alaska | collected 2017-05-06
GGTTCGTGCGTGAACACTACGCGACGTGTACGTGCGCTACGTGAAGCGCGTCCTGGGGTAGCTTACGGGTCCGCGTCCGTCCGCGGTGTGCCTTTCCAGATTTCCCTTTCACCGGACGTACCAGCTCGCACGGGCTTTTGCTTTCCCTTTGGTGATCCCGGAACCGGTCTTCGGGGAACTTCTGGTTGCACTGCAAACAGCGCAGCCACTTTACTGGTTTGGGAACGTCTTCGCACACATCGCCCGCGTTCTTCATGGGGGTGCGCGCGAGAAGCAAGGGCATCTCGACACTCGAGACGCGATGCGCACAGTGGAAAGGCGAAGGGGGAAGAAAAAAACTAGGCGTTAAAGTCAACGTTATTTTCGACCGAACATGGAGCAGTCAACACTTGCAAACAGTCTCGAGGTTTACAGTTACCAGTTTTTGTGGTCATCAGTCCCTTGCACTCATACGGCAGGACCGACTTTCAGATGATTTTTAGAGGTCTTTTTTGCGCTCCTTTTTTGGCGGGTCCGCGGATTTGCCACCCTCGCGTGTTTGGGGCCTCACCTCACCCCAGACCGTACGGCGCAGCGCGTGAGACGCAGAGCTCGTCGTTGGATTTCGTGGTAGGTAGCGAATGGGTTTCCGGTCAAAGTTCCACCGTTTCGGGTGGAAATTGACGACGGGTTGACCCCCGACGCGCGCGATGGGGTGAAAAAAGTAACAATGGTGATTTCAAGGCATGAATGCGTTTTTACGAATCGCTGAGTCGAGGCGTGCGTGTGTCACTCAACCAGTCGATCGAAGGGTGTGTCACGCAAAACTCCTCAAGTGGTTTGTGTGCACCAAATGTATGGCGCGTGTGCAAGAAAAGGTTGAAAATGCTAACGGGAAAGCATAAATAATACCCCTGAGGTCCTTCTCAGAGGCGCTGGTTGTTAAATTGAAAAACCAAAAACTACACCTTGACTGTCCACATCTACGCGCTCGGACTGACGCGCGTTTCTTCACTGAAGTTTTACAGAACTCGACTTGTGGAGTCAATGTCCTTGAGGTGTGTGTATTACCACGAGCTCGATTCTGCAAAAATATTTCAAAGAAGACGTCCGGAACATGCTTTAGGTACCCCTGAGCTTGATGCGCGATGGCTTTGGACGATAAATATTTTGAGGGGAGGAGGGTCGGTTAGTCAAAATCGCGCCCCATCTCGACCGGTTCGCCGGTACCGATTTCGACCAGGAACGTCCCCGAAACCACCGACGGACAACGCTTTCCGTGAGTCAACACAATTCCTTCGCGAACGACTTTTCGCTTTTTTCGATTAAAGCCCGAACGCTGCCCCGCGCGCGTGTTTGTGCCGCCCATGTTCACCACGACTACGATTTTGCTTTTTCTCGGCAAATAGTCCCTATTGGCGAGTTAAATGATGAGTTACATTTCACCGTCTATTAACTCCTAAAATATGAAAGTCGGTCTGCCGTATGAGTGCTTGCGTACGTGCGAAGGCGAGATTTTGCGAGATTTTGCTCCAGAAAAACCTCCCCCACGAAGACCCGCAGACGCGACGGCGCAAGGACCGGCACGCGCGAACCGCTTTCGGGACGAGGCGTGTTCGTGACGTGCTCGTGTTTGTTGTGTTGGGGACCCCGCGTGTTCGTCAGGTGTACAAAAATACCACAGCGTCGTGGTGGAAACGGTGTGGTGTTCCCCGGCGGTGACTCGGTTCCCTGGTTTCCTTCCAATCCCTCGGAGATGGCAACCCCGGCAAACGCAAACCCGCGGACGCCAAGCAATTACAGAGCGTTTTCCATCGAGGGCGAGGATGAGACCTCGGTGGTGTTGCCGCCCGGCCCGTCGACCCAACAAGAAACCCCCATCGCGTACAACAACGCCAGTGGTGTTTTCCGGAAATCCTGGCGCCTGAACAGCGAAACGTTTGAGACGCAAAAGAAAACCGAAGCGCAGCTGGCGGGGCTTCACCGGCGCCTGCCACGGCACTTCAACACCGGGTCGAAGGACGGCATCGTGGCGTATTACCGGAAACAAAACGCGCTTGTTGAGAACTTCGCGGAAATAGAGAACCTGATTGACCGGAACGGGGGCGAGGATTTGGACGGAGACGGCGAGGCTACGGAATCGAGCGACGCGTCGGCGAGACAACTGGAGGCTGAGGATTTGAAGCTCGCGCGGCGCCGACGCCGGGAGGAGTTTGCGTTGCGCACCAGTTTCTGGGCCAACGTGGCGTTGCTTTGTATCAAGGTCTTCGCGGCGTACAGCAGCGGCAGCTTATCAATCATCACAAGCGCGCTTGACAGTTTTCTGGACCTGATAAGCGGCCTCATTCTGTGGCGCACCGAAACCCACATGCGCACGCAAAACAAGTACCTGTTCCCCGCCGGGAAGTCGCGGATGCAGCCGCTCGGGATCATCGTGTTTTCGTGCATCATGGGAACCCTGGGGTTTCAAATCTTTTTAGAAGGCGTGCGGCAACTCGTGGGGCCAGACCACACGCACCACCTGGAGGACATTTACGGAGTCATCGCGGTTATGGTGACCGTGATTTTGGTAAAGTTCGCGCTTTATCTTTTTTGCCGGAAAAGGTAAGGCCTGGTTTTCCCAATCGCCGCGTTCCGCGCCCCTGATCGGCCCGATTACCCGGACTGTTTACTCATACTATGGAGTTCAGGGCCCACCCTGTCCAATCCCGGAACACACATCACGACCTCCCTGACCCTTTCTTTTTATCTCGTATCAATAGCACGTCCGCCGCGGTGCAGACGTACGCGCAGGACCACCGGAACGACGTGGCGACGAACACCGTGGGTCTTGCGAGTGCTATGCTCGGGGACCGTTTGTTTTTCTGGATCGACCCGCTCGGCGCGATTCTTTTAGCCATGTACATCATTTACAACTGGAGCGAAACCGCGATGGAGAACATCAAAGCCATGGTCGGCGTCAGCGCGCCCCCCGAGTTCCTCACGCAGCTCACCTACCTGGCTTGGAACCACCACAGCGAAGTCGTGTGCATCGATACCGTCCGTGCGTACACGTTCGGCCCGAAGTATTTCGTGGAAGTAGACGTCGTGTTACCGGAAGAGATGCCGCTGAGAAGGGCGCACGACATTGGCGAGTCCCTGCAAAACACGATCGAAGCCATGACCGAGGTGGAGCGCGCGTTCGTGCACATCGATTTCGAAACCGCGCACTACCCAGAGCACGGCGAACGCGAGCGGGCGGTGCGGGACAGGGCGGACAGGAAGGCGAGGGCGGACCGGGAGAAACGGGACGGGAAAAGTAACGGCGCGGCGACGAAAGAACAGGCGCGGGTTTAGAATAGACAAAAAGTTCTTGGATGCGTTTCCACGTCACTTTCTGGAAAAAATATCGTTCGAACAACATCACTTCCACCCGCGCCTTGCGGTGGCTCCGCGCGTATAGAACCTCCCCTTCGCGATGGGCCCGATCCTATCGAAGCTCAAGGGCGATGACCGCCGAAGCAGGGCCAAGCTGGGCGCCGCGGCTATTATCGGCAACACGCCCCTGCTCGATCTTTCGCGCATGTCGAAAACGAAGGGCGTCCGGATTTTAGCCAAGGCGGAGTACTTGAACCCGAGCGGCTCGATCAAGGACCGGATCGCGCAGCACATCATCGACTGCGCGGAGCGGGATGGGAAGCTTCGGCCCGGTGATACGCTGGTGGCGAGCACTTCGGGAAACACGGGCGCGGCGGTGGCGATGGTCGCGGCGATTCGGGGGTATGGGTACATCGCCATCACAAACGCGAAGTGTTCGCAAGAGAAACGAGACTCCATGGCGGCGTACGGCGGAAAGTTAATCGTCGCGAAAGACGGCCTCCCCGCGGACCACCCCGAGCACTACGTTAACTTAGAACACACCCTGTGCGCCGCAAATCCAACATTCTTCCCAATAAACCAGTACGAAAACCCGGATAACCCAGACGCGTACTACCGCACATTAGGGCCCGAAATATGGAAACAAACAAAAGGGAAGGTTACGCATTTCATTGCCGGCGGTTCCACGGGCGGCACCGTCAGCGGCGTTGGCAAGTACTTGAAAGAAGCGTCAAAAAACACCGTAAAGGTGCTGATGCCCGATCCGTGCGGCAGCGTGATGTACGGCGCGTACCACGGAGACGGCACGCCGGTGCCTACCGGCGTTTTGGCCGCGGGGAAGTACAGCGTGGAGGGCGTGGGGAAGGTACGCGTTGGGGCTTTCCCAAATCCCTCCGACTGTTTCAAGCCCCTCTTTGACGTCCACTCGTTAAAAGGTAGTGCACTACATACATCACAAGTGCACTGTTTGCGGAATACAAGTTACGAACATGGCCCGAAAGACTGACACTTTGTTTTACCCGTCGCAAGGATTCCGTGCCGGGAACGATGAACTTCCGGGTCGTGGACGCCATGCTTTCCGTGACGGACAAGCAGTGCTTCGACATGTGTCTCCGGCTGTCACGGGAAGAGGGTTTACTAACAGGAGGCTCGTCAGGACTCAACATGCACGCCGCGGTTGAGCTCTCCGGTCGGTGTAACCCGGGCGCCGCGATCGTGGTTGTGTTGCCGGATTCGGGAATCAAGTACCTGAGCAAAATATATAGCCCGGAATGGAGACAGAGCAACGGGTTCGAGGATGACCCGGTTGCTGATGATACTACTAATGGTACCAATGGTACCAGTACCCCAGCAAGAACGCCAACCCCCGATCCGCAGCAGCAGAACAACGTGGAGCGCGTCGCGGAGGCGCTCGGGATGCCGAAAGTGGTGAGCGCGTTGTCGATGGACGAGGACGCGACTTCGCCACGCCTGGTTTCCGATATCGAGTCGAGTTCGCAGAATCTAGAATTACTAATAGACGCGCAGATCGAGGACGTGTCGGACGGGCTGGAGGGGTCCTCGGAAGACAGAGAGGGGGAGAGGTAGTAGAATAGAACACCCGGGGGCGTTCGTATTAGGACGACGGGAACGTGTTGTGAATATTTAATAGAGTGCAGTCGATTTTCGCCCTCCGCATTTATCCGCGGCTCTTGAGTGAAACAACACCCCTCAGATTTGACTTGACGCGACCCGCGACCCCTCGTCAAACACAACCTGCCGCGAGGGACGAGGACGTCGGCGCGCGACCTCGAACTCGTTTCGGCGGTGGCAGTTGGTTCGGTGCGCGACGAGTGACGTGCCGCGGGGGTACGTGCGTGAGGTTGGACGCACACCGCGTGCGTGGGCGCGCCCGCGAGTTTTCACAGGTTTCCTCGGGACAGGCGAACGAAACGTCGATGGCCAATCGCGAGATGGCGCACCTTCGGGATGACCCCGAGGCGGGGTTCGGGGGCGCGACCGAGCTGGTGGACTCGACGGTGCTTCTCGGCGGCGCGCGTTCGTCTCTCCCGAACGGGGGGTACGAGCTCCCCGAGCCGTCCGTGTCCGCTGACGCGAGCGACGATTCTCTGACAACACCCCTTTTGGTGGGCGAAGCATCGCACGTCGCGGAGAAGAAGATCGGGAGGCACCGACGCAGGTCCACGAACGCGGGGGCGCATGGTTGGGTTACCGCGCCGTGTGTGTCGCAACCTGGGCAAGCGGTAGAGACAACCATGGACGCCGCGCCCGCGCGCCCGGCCACGGGTTTGGGTTCGGAACTCAACAACCTCATGACGATGAACGGCCCGATCGCGGTGCCTCCGCTGGGCTCGGTCATCGCGAGCGCCACGGCGGAGCGCGTGCGCTTGGGCTCGCTAAAAGGCGACTGGCTCGCTACGCAGATTCCAGCGTACGCGCACATCTCGTCGCTGCTGACGTCCTCTGACGCACCAGCGATCGTCCCGGTGGATTCACGACGCGCGCTGACGCACGCAGAGCTGCGCGAGCTCGTGTTTCGCGCGGACGGCGATTTGAAGTCATGGGGCGTGCGCACTCAGGGGTCCCGGATCGGCATCGCCGTTCCCAACGGCCCGGAGCTGATGTCCGTTTTACTTGCCGTGATGGACAGGCACTGCGCGGTGCCGATAAACCCGGCGACGACGATCACGGAAATGAGGGAAGAACTAAAAGCGTGTCGCGTCGTGGCGCTCGTTTACCAAGACGGCTCGGAAAGCGCGCCCGAGATGCGAAAGCTTTGTCGCGATTTAAACATCACTCCGCTGGCGCTGACCCCCGACGCAAACGTGGGCGGCGGGTTCACCCTGACGGGGGACCCGTACCGCACGGAAACGGTCGGTAACCCGTTCGACGGGGACTGCGACCGCGATTTGCGGGACCGCGACGGCGCCAAGAGCGTCCCGCCGTCGCCCGCGAGCGCCAAGTCCCCAAGATTCCCGGCTGGACACGAAACTGACCGGGTCGCCCTGGTGCTGCACACCAGCGGGAGCACTGGGAAGAAGAAGGTGGTGCCGATCACCGTGCACCAGCTCGTGCTGGGCGCCACCGCGATCGCGGCGTCGTCGGGGCTGACACAAACCGACGTGTGCCTGAACTTCATGCCCCTGTTCCACGTGGGCGGGATTTGCCGCAACCTGCTCGCGCCTCTGTTCGCGGGAGGCAGCACCGTGGCGATGCCTTTTTTCGACGCCAGCGACTTCTGGATCTCGATCGTGGAAAAGCAATGCACGTGGTACTACGGCGCGCCCACCATGCACATGCTCATCGTGAACGCCGCGCTCGCGGCGCAAAGCGGGTTCCCAAACACGGAAGTGCGGTTCGTCGCAAACGCCGCCGGGCCGTTGCCGTCATCAGTCGCGATTCAGCTCCGTACCGTGTTCCCTGGTGCCGCTGTTTTGACCTCGTATGGCATGACCGAGTGCATGCCCATCACGTGCCCTCCCCCCGGGTACGCCCTGGAACGCGCCGGGAGCAGCGGCCAGGCGATTTGCCCGGACGTCGCGATCGTGGACGACGCCGGCGACCCGGTGGCGCACGGACGGGTGGCGCACATCGTGGTGTCCGGGCAAATAGTCACGCACGGGTACGAGAACGACCCGGCCGCCACTACAGAGGCGTTCCATTGCAAGCCCACCGGACACTGGTTCAAAACCGGAGACATGGGGTGGATGGACGCGGATGGGTATTTGTACGTCACCGGGCGGTCGAAAGAAGTTATCAACCGCGGGGGTGAAATAATTTCACCAAACGAGGTTGAAGAGGCCCTGCGAACACACCCCGGAGTCGCCGACGTCGTGGCGATTTCCGTGCCTCACTTGACGCTTCAAGAAACCGTCGGCGTGGTGGTGGTACCAACCAAGGGGATCCAGGAACCCGGCTTGCGGCAGCTGTGCCAGCACGTGCAGGACAGGTTGCCCCCCTCGAAGTGGCCGCAGTGCTTGATTCTGGTAGACCAGATCCCCAAGCTCGCGTCTGGGAAGGTTTCGCGGTCGCAAATCGCGAAAACCCTGGACGTATGCGAGATCCGCGACGGGATGTCCGAACTGGACGTGACGTTCGAAGCGGACTTGGCGGCGACGGCGCGGAGCGGGCGGAAGAGCGCGGCGACGCGGGAGGAAGCCACGGCGCGCGTCGCCACGGCGTTGTCAAAAGCCCCCGGCGTGGAAGACACCGCCGCTGTTATTGATACCACGGGGAGCAACGTGATAATCGGAATCGTCACCCCCGCGACCGTGGACGCGGTGAAAGTCATGTCCTTCGCGAGCCGGTGCCTTCCCGGATTTCTGGAACCCAAAGACGTCATCGCGGTTGACAAAATCCCGCGCAAAGCAAACGGGACGTGCGACTCGCAAGCGCTTTTGACGCTTTGGAAAGGCCAGAAAAGCGCGCGGGGGGGCGGTGCGGGGCTCACGCCCATTGAAGCCGCGGTTACCAAGGCGTGGGCGGAAACGTTGGGGGTTGACCAAAGGACGGTGGGCGTGGATGACGATTTCTTCCAGGTTGGCGGGTCCTCCATCGTCGCCGGGGCGTTCGCGAGCGACGTGCGGCGCACCCTGGGCGCCGCGTTGACCGGCGCCGATATCTTCCGCTACCGCACGGTCGGCTCGATCGCGCGGAAGATTGAAAAAGAGCGCGCTTTGACGGGAAGCGGCGAGAACGCGGATGGCACGAAAAAAGGCTCACTCCCCGCCTCAATGGCGAGTAAACCCTTGGGCAGCATGGCGTGGACGTACCACTTCTCGCCAACAAGCGCGCCGAGTTTGATGCTCCAGTCCCTGCCGTTGTTGGTGTTAGCGCCGATGCAGAAGATCTTGCGGTGGTGCATTTTCCTGAACATGTGGAGTTTCGCAATCCACGCCCTGCACCCTTCGGTGAACTTCGTGCACGACGTGAGGTACGTGTGTAAGGCTTTCCCGAATCCCGGCCTCCCTGTGTTCCCATACAAGACTGACACTTTCTTTTATTTATTTATCGCAGCAACCTCTCGTTCATTTCGCACGTCGTGCGGTTCGCGGGCGTGGACCCGAAAAACGAGCACTTCCACCACCTGCGGCTGTGCGCGTTTTTCGCGGCGCTGCTTTTCACCGCGCTGGTAAGCACGATACTGTTCCCCTTGTGCGCGGTTGCGTTCAAGTGGTGCGTGATTGGCCGGCTAAAACCAGGGCTGCACCCGCTGTGGGGACAGTACTACCTGCGGTGGTGGCTTTGCGGGAAGGCCCTGGAGGTGAGCGGGCCGGGGATGTTCGGGTGGAACGATTCAACGTACGCGCTTTTTTTGCGCCTGATGGGCGCGCGGATCGGCCGGGGCGCCAAGATCGGACGAAACGTCCGGATAGCCGATCACGACTGCCTGGACGTAAGCGCCAACGCCACGGTGGACGATTTCGCGCACCTACGGGCCGCGGAGGTGCGCCGGGGGGCGCTGCGCGTCGCGCCGGTGTACGTCGGTCCGAATGCCACGGTGTGCACGCGCGCGATTGTTGGCCCGGGGGCGTCAATTCCCGCGGGCGCCACGCTCGGGCCGTACATGTCCTGGAGAGAACTGGATACCCGAGCACGGGGCGTCGCCGCGCAGATGGAGGAGCACAAGAAAATAGCGCGCATGCGACAACCGCAGCCGCACTTCGTGAGCCAGCTCGCGGCGTGGCCATTGGTTTTCGTAGCGGAGGCGATCGTGTGGATCCCGTGGGTTTTGGTTTTCGTCGTGTTGATTCGGTCGCAGGGGTTGTACATGTCCATTCCGGGCGAGCAGGCGCACACCGGGTCGGGCGCTACTGCCGTGGCGTCCACGCACGGCCTGCCCTTCGCGTCGAACCCCGCGGCGTACATCAAGCGGTGGCTCGGGCAGTACACCGGCGCGGACGCCACCGGGTTTCAGGAAGACGGCGCGATGATGCCGTACAAAACAACGCGCGACGCGCGGGACGCGGGTGTTTCTTCGGCGTGGTCGACTTCATCGTCCACGTCCAGCGCTTCGCGACGGCGTGTGTTGGGGTGGGAAAGGTTGGGGTCCCAAAGAGCGGCGCCGGAGCTTTCCGTGGAACGAGGGACGTACTCTCGGTTGGGGGCGGTGGCTTCTTCGCAGAAGTCAACCGGATCGACTTCGGAGCGTCGTCATTCCAAGGAGCCGCACGTGTCCTCACCTGATGCGAAATCCGAAACGTCTCACATTTCGCGACAAAAAGCCACCGCCCCCGCGAAGATTGACGACGCCGCCGCGGTCGCTGCTGGGACGGAGAGCATCTTCACCCCGCCCGAAACGGCACACCAAATCGTCGTCGATCGCGACGGCAACGAAATCAACGACGAAGAAGGCGGCGGGAGCATGCCGCAGGGCGGCCAGGTGCACTCGTTTTACTACGGCGACCCGCTTTTCGAGGCCCTGGATTCCATGACCTGGAAAGACTGCATCACGTGGTTCATGGACCCGTTCCGCCTCGCGGTGATTTTCAGCGCGCGAATCGGACACAACATCTTCGGCCCGTTGTTACAGATGGCGTTTGTGATTCTCGTGAAACGGCTGGTCATCGGCAAGTTCAAGGAAGGCCCTCTTCCCCGAACCTTCTTCGCCAGGGAGTGGGAGCTCACGCGACGGTGGATCATGAACAAGCTGTTACCCACCGGGAACTTCCGGGGCGCGATCGGTGTGATCGGGAAGCACTACGAGTACACGTCCATTGTGTACCGGGCGCTCGGCGCCAAGATCGGGAAAAGGGTGTTCTGGCCGGGGTCAGGCGTGCTCGTGGCGGACGGGATGTTCGACCTCCTGGAGGTCGGGGACGACGTGGTGTGGGGAAGCCGGTCACTGGTTTTCCCGGGGGACGGCGCCGGCGCGATACCGGTGCGCATAGGCGCGGGCGGGAACGTAAGCGACCGGTGCGTGTTGTACGCCGGGGCGACGTTGCTTGAAGACGCGTGCCTGGGAAGCGGATCGGTGGCGGGACGCAAAACGAAGTTCGGAGTGGGGAGCATCTGGGTGGGGAGCCGGAACGGCGCCGCGGTGATGTTAGACCCGGGGCAGAATCCAGAAAAAATAAACCAGGACGCAAATATGATTCGCGAAGCGAAACCGTTCGGACGAGCCGTGTACCAAAACCAAGCCACGTACTTCCTCCCGCCGTGGCAGCTCATGGTACGTGTTGCGTTTCCCAAATCTAGGCACTGTTTACTGCCCCTACGTGACTACACTAGTCATTAAAAGGAAGTATACTACTGGTAACTCTTACCAGTAGTGGCCTCTCTTACAAATATATCACAAGTGCACTGTTAGCCCATACAGTACGCCCATACTCGCCGACTCAAGACTGACACTTTTCTTTTACACTCACAGCCGGTTTTGTTCTCATCGTTCATCGCGCTAAGAACGGCGTACGGCGTCGTGCCGATCTGGGTCTCCTGGTACGTCGTCGCCGTCATCACCTGGGATTTGGGGAACAACTTCTGGACGGAAATGGCGGAGTGGCGGTACCTACTGCTGTTGGTGTTCGTGTATTTATGGGTGCATATGATGCACACCGTGCTGCGGTTCGTGTTCGACACGGGTTTGAAGTGGCTCATAATCGGCCGGCGCACACCCGGGTTGTACCCGTGGGACAAGTCGTCGTACTGTTTGCGGTGGAAGATTTTCGAATCCCTTTGCGCGGATTCGCTGCACGACTTGCGGTTTCTTGGGGGCAGCGCTTTCCTTCCCTTCTTTTACAACAGCATGGGAAGCAAAATAGGACGACGCGTGTGTCTATACCCCACCGGCGCGGATCCGCCCATGGTGGAACCCGACCTGGTCGTCATCGAGGACGGCGCCTGCGTTAACTTCGCGCACATCATCTGCCACACCAACACCCTGGGGAGCTTCGCCCTGAACCACATCGTCATAAAAAGCGGCGCCACGCTTAGCACGGAATCGCGAATCATGGGCGGCGTCGTCATAGGCTCCGACTCCGTGCTCCTGGAGCACACCCTCGCGATGGTCGGGGACGTGGTGGAGCCGGGGGATATCTGGCAGGGGTGGCCGGTGCGAGCCATCGCGAAAGCGGAGGACGTCGCCGCGGCGGCGAAGGAGTCGGAGGGGGGGAAAGGCGTCACCAAGAAAGACGCCATCGCGACAAAAAACGACGTGGTCGTCCTGCCCCTGGCGCCGAAACACGCGAAAGGGTACGGGACGTACTAGGAGCGGGGCGGGTGGGAAGTCTCAGACGAAGGTGGCAGTTTTTTTATCTTTTCAGTAATAGCAAAAACATTTTTAGGTATTCAAATTTACGCAATCTCGGAAGCCTCGACCACAACGACACGCACACACGACACCCTGTACGATGCCTTCCAACGCGACGATCGGTGTGGAAACTCGCGCGTGCAAGCGAAAGCACGAGCTCTGCGATGCTAACGCGGGCGAGGCCATCCCCGGCCTTCTCAACGACATCGTCGTCACTCACATTCTCGGATCTGAGCATTTCGACGATCCCGCCGATCTCGCACGGCTCCCAGCGGTGAGCCGCGCGATGCGCGACGCGGTGGCGGATACGGGGCTTAAGTTTAAAGAGCTTGATGAAATGCGTGCCGTGGAGCTCGGATGTTTAAGCGCGGTGCAGCGCCTGCAACTGGCAGGTCGCCTGTCGCGTCAAGAATACCTTTGTGAGGCAGCGGCGAGGAGCGGACAGCTCAAGGAGCTGAAGTTGTTGCGAGCGGGCGGCTGCCCGTGGGACGCATACACGTGCGCGGATGCGGCGTATGGCGGGCATCTCGAGGTGCTGCAGTGGGCGCGCGCGAATGGCTGCCCATGGGACAAGGATACGTGCGCGGCAGTGGCGCAGGGCGGGCACCTCGAGGTGCTGCAGTGGGCGCGCGCGAACGACTGTCCGTGGGACAAGGATACGTGCTCGTGGGCAGCAGAGTGGGGGCACCTCGAGGTGCTGCAGTGGGCGCGCGCGAACGGATGTCCGTGGGACAAGGATACATGCACGTACGCGGCCAAGGACGAGCACCTCGAGGTGCTGCAGTGGGCGCGCGCGAATGGCTGCCCATGGGACAAGGATACGTGCGCGGCAGTGGCGCAGGGCGGGCACCTCGAGGTGCTGCAGTGGGCGCGCGCGAACGGATGTCCGTGGGACGAGGAGACGTGCAAGTATGCGGCAGAGGGCGGGCACCTCGAAGTGCTGCAGTGGGCACGCGCGAACGGCTGCCCGTGGGACAAACGAACGCTCATATCGGCGAGAAAAGGGTGTCATGTCGAGTTGCTAAACTGGGCGATAGCGAACGGCTGCCCTGAATAGTAGGGAAGGAGATCTACCAAGTTGAAAATAATATGTCTATCCAGACGTCTATCCACCCGTCTGTCCTCTACTTCGTCTTTCGTCCGTCTCACGACTCTCCACAACTTCCTCGTGCTTCTCGTCCAGGTCCGCGGCGCGTTTGGCGGCTGCGGCGGCGGCTAACAGCTTAACCACCGCGGCGACTACGGACGGGGCGAACCAGTGTGTTCCATCCGCCGACAGCGCTCCCCCGAACCGCCCGCCGCGGTCCTCGCACCTGCCAAGCGCGTTGACGCCTGACCTGGCCAAGGCGGATGCGGTGAAGGCTACGAAAATGCACACGAGCGACTCTAGAGTCCACGTCGCGTACGCGCGCGTGGCTGTCGCGGTTTCGCGAAACGAATTTCCGCCCAACCCCAAGCCGGCGAACGCGGCGGTCGCGCCGGCGATTGGCGAAAAAGGAAGCGACAGGGAAAACGAAAGCACCAGCCCGAGGCGCGCGCCCGTGGCGTCGCACGCCACGGTTTGCCATAAAACGGAGTAGGACGAAGTCCCATCCAGGGCGACTAGCAACGCGGCGGCGGCCGCGACGGCGACGCGACAAAACGAACCTTTAGTGGAAGGCAGGGGAGACACGACCGAGGCGTACGCGAAACGAGACCAACTCTTTTTTGGAAAGGAGGAACTTGGCGAACTCGGCGAACTTCCCGCGGTAGCGACGGGCGCGTACACAACCGTGCCCACGGGCGCGGCGGCGAGAAGCGCGCGCGTGGCGATTTGCCACTCGCTGTTAGTATCAGAATTGGAGGTTTGAACCTGGGCGGAAACGCCACGGCCATCGCGACGTACGGGCGTGGCTTCTCGCCGCGACGCTCTGTTGTTTTCCGTC
>Ga0307488_10003313_pt1 | contig 13503 bp, 13 predicted proteins | sample SB02metaG_FD_202248 | JGI IMG/M metagenome (GOLD analysis project Ga0307488, IMG submission 202248) | Sea-ice brine microbial communities from Beaufort Sea near Barrow, Alaska, United States - SB 0.2 | ecosystem: Environmental > Aquatic > Marine > Coastal | place: USA: Alaska | collected...
AAGGTCAGTTGGGTACAAGATGGTTTAGTACCTTTGGAAGCAGACGAGATTCTTGTCTGTTGCTGTGTGCCAGATGGCTCAATTAGCTTGACCATCTAGCAACACAGACTATCAACCCAGGCTAGCAATCCAGGCTAGCAGAACAGACGGGCACTAGCGGTTGATACGCGCCTGCTTGAGCGTATCGGCAATTAAGAATGCTAATTCAAGGGCTTGGTCTGCGTTGAGTCTGGGGTCACAAGCGGTATGGTAGCGATCAGCTAAGCCTTCGGCAGTGATGTCATGCGCACCACCCATACATTCAGTCACATTCTGCCCTGTCATTTCAAAGTGAACACCACCGGCATAGGTGCCCTCTGCAGCATGCACATCAAAGAAGCTTTTTACTTCCCTTAATACATCCTTTACTTGGCGAGTTTTATAACCCGTGTGGGTTTTAATGGTATTACCGTGCATGGGATCACTACTCCAAAGCACCTTACGACCTTCTTTTTCAACCGCCCTGATCAGTTCAGGTAGATAGGTTTCAACATTATCTGCGCCCATGCGGGCAATAATATTAATTCGGCCTGCTTCATTGTCTGGGTTTAGTATATCTAACAAGCGCAACATATCGTCGGCTTTCATCGTAGGTCCTGCTTTAAAACCCAAAGGGTTTTTCACACCCCGTAAAAACTCGACATGGGCACCATCTACTTGGCGGGTGCGGTCACCAATCCAGAGCATGTGAGCAGAACAATCGTACCAGTCGTTCGTGAGGCTATCTTCGCGGGTTAATGCTTGTTCATAGTTTAGTAACAAGGCTTCGTGAGACGTATAAAGGCTGGTTTTATGCAGTTGTGGGGCATTTTCAGCATTCAATCCACAGGCATTCATAAAACTCAAAGAACGGTCAATCTGATCGGCCAAATCTTCATAACGTGCGCCAAGAGGGCTGGTGCGGACGAAGTCTTGGTTCCATTGATGCACTTTATTCAAGTCAGCAAAACCACCCTCAGCAAAAGCGCGTAATAGGTTTAAGGTGGAGGCAGACTGATTGTAGGCTTGGACTAAACGTTCTGGATTAGGCACCCGGGCCTCGGCCGTGAAGTCAGTACTGTTGATGATGTCACCCCGATAGCTAGGCAACTCTAGCCCATCAAAGGTTTCCGTATCAGTTGATCTAGGCTTGGCGAATTGGCCTGCCATACGAGCGACCTTAACGACAGGGCAGCTACCAGCAAAGGTTAATACCACAGCCATTTGTAACATGACTTTAAAAGTGTCGCGGATGTTAGATGCACTAAATTCAGCGAAACTTTCTGCACAATCACCCCCTTGTATCAAAAACGCCTGACCCTCACTTACCTGAGACAGTTGTTTCTTTAGGGCCCGCGCTTCACCTGCAAACACCAATGGAGGGACCTGAGCAAGTTGTTGCTCAGCGCGAGTGACGGCGTCTGCATTAGGGTAGTTCGGTTGCTGTAATATTGGGAATTCACGCCAGCTGGTTGGAGACCATGGTTTCATTTGGAGGGCCAGAAAAGGGTAGATTGGGCAATGCTCTTGGCATTGCACGAAAGATCATGGTTTTATATCACGCCTATGCATTAGGTTCAATCCAGTTTGGCGATACTTGTAACCCGTGTGTAACCAAAAGATGATCAAGCATGACTCAGGTATACAGTGTCGTTGCCTTTATTTGACTGTTTATAATCATGAGTTTTTATTGCCTAGTTTACTTTTGCTTACATTTGGCTATATTATGTAACGTATAGTTATTTTAAGATAACACTGTGTAACTATTTATTGCTGTTTCAATGATCAGGCTAATTTCAGTGGCCGACAGATAACATGGGATTAACAAGTGGATTTTAATCAAAGTACGCAAATACTCATTGTTGAAGATGATGAGCGTCTGGCTGACCTTACTCGGGAATACCTAACCAACAATGGCTTGAGTGTGAGTGTAGAGCATAATGGGGCGGTTGCGGTAGAACGCATTAAGGCAGAACAACCTGACTTGGTGATCCTAGATCTGATGTTACCTGGGGAAGATGGCCTTGGAGTATGTAGGCTAGTAAGGCCAGAATATAGCGGCCCTATAATTATGTTAACCGCCCGCACTGACGAATTAGATCAGGTGGTCGGTTTAGAAGTGGGTGCTGATGATTATATTTGTAAACCAGTGACCCCTCGGCTGTTGCTGGCCCGGATTAGTGCCATGCTGCGCCGCAGTAGCAAATTAAAATCAGCCTCAGAAACTGCAGCTGTAACAGATTCTGCCGAGGCCAGACACCATTTTGGGAGTCTCATTATTGACAATTCAATGCGTGAGGCATGGCTAGGTGACGAAGATATTGAATTAACCAGTGCTGAGTTTGATCTCTTATGGTTGTTGGCCAGTAACGCTGGGCGAGTGTTAAGCCGTGAAGAAATTTTCTCTGACTTGCGAGGCATTTCCTACAACGGTCAAGACCGCTCTATCGACGTGCGAGTGTCTCGTATTAGGTCTAAAATTGGTGATGATCCAGAGCACCCTCGGCGCATAAAGACGGTCCGCAGTCGGGGCTATTTATTCGTCAAGGAGAGTTGAGGAAAGTTAAGGAGAGTTAAATGGTGTTGCCTGTAAACCCAATGAACCTGGGGCGGATGGAAAAAAGAATGGCGCTTCAGCAAGAGCTGATGGCCGCCATTTCCCATGAAATTAGAACGCCTGTTGCACGCTTAAGTTTTGCCTTGCAGTTATTGCAAGATGCCTTAGATGAGGGTGAGCAGAATGCGCAGCAGCAACGCATGAAAGCTTCCTGCACCGGCATGGCTCAGGATCTAGAAGAAATTAATGATCTGGTGGCTGAGATCATGACCTATATCCACCTAGAGGATGGTGGTCCTAGAATTATTTTCCAAAAAGTAGAAGCGAAAAAGGTTCTGCTTAACATGTGTGCTCAATATGCTAGTTTGAACCCTGAGTTAAATATTAGTGTAGACCCGTTACTCGATGATCTGATCATTGATGCGGAACCGGTACAGTTACGCCGAGCGTGCCAGAACTTAGTGGGTAATGCCATTAACTATGCCAAATCGACTGTGGTGCTGGGCTATCACTTGGATGGAGACTACTGTGTGTTAAAGGTCGAAGATGACGGTCCGGGTATTCCAGAAGCTGATTATGGCCACGTCTTTGCACCCTTTACTAGATTGGACGAAAGCCGCAATCGCAGTACTGGAGGATTTGGATTAGGCCTATCGATTGTGCGCCGTATTGCTTATTGGCATGGTGGGCGTGCGATTGCTGGTCGTAGTGAAAAATTCGGTGGGGCCAACATGATGATTCGTTTACCAGTGCATCAACCTAAAGACAGTCTTCAGGCGCCTTCAATGGATCACCCTGCCGGTCCGTCTGCTTAACCCCAACTAACGTGGCTGCAGAAGTTTCTCGCGCAGTGTCGAGAAAATCCATCATGTATTTGCTGTCAGCTTGGTCGCTGCGCACGGCCGCGTAGAGAGTGCACCAGACTCCAGCGTCGGACATCGAGACGGCGGTCACATAGCCACGGCTGCTGTATTCCTCTAAGGCCCAGTTTGGTAAAGCGCACACGCCTCTACCACTGGCAACTAACTGCATCATCATCACGGTCAGTTCGGCATGCCTTATGGTTGCAGGTTCAATTTCTGCAGGATCTAAGAATTGCACAAACACATCTAACATATCGCGATCAACGGGGTAGCAAATGAGAGTCTGGTCAGCCATATCCTCTGGCTCTATAAAATCTTTCGAGGCTAAGGCATGGTGATTGCTCACCGCTAGTACTGATTCGTAGCTGAACAAGGGAACGTAGCTTATGCCGGGTAAATTTTTGGGGTTGGCGGTGATTACAAGATCTAGTTCGCCGCTGCGCAGCGCCGGTAGGGGAGCAAAATTAAAGCCACTAGATAAATCAAGTTCCACTTCAGGCCAATCAGCACGGTAACGGTCTAAGCTGGGCATTAACCACTGAAAGCAGCTGTGGCATTCGATGGCAATATTAAGACGCCCTACGGCGCCGGCAGCCAAGCGGCTAAGTTCGCGCTCGGTATTGCGAATCTGGGGCAACAGATCGTCGGCAAGCAGCAGTAACCTTTGACCTGCAGTGGTAAATTCCACAGGCTTTGTTTTACGTATAAACAGGTCTAAATTGAGTTTATGTTCAAGGTCTTTAATTTGATGTGATAACGCTGACTGGGTCAGAAATACCTTTTCAGCGGCTTCTACAAGGCTGCCTGTTTCTCGCAGGGCTGAGAGAGTGCGTAAGTGTCGAAGCTCAATCATATAACCTGCTTATAGTTGGGGTTGTAATAATAAAAACTCCATGAGAGCTTTTTGGGCATGCAATCGGTTCTCAGCCTCGTCGTAAACTACACTGCGTGGGTCGTGGAACATGTCGTGACTGATCTCTAAGCCACGGTAAGCAGGCAAGCAGTGCATGAACAGAGCCTCTGGCTGCGCCAAGTCCATTAATGCAGGGTTCACTTGGTACTTCTTAAAGGCCGTCTCGCGGGCTTTCTTTTCGTCTTCTTGGCCCATAGAGGCCCAAGTGTCGGTCACTACCAAATGGCTGCCAACAACGGCGTGTTGAGGATCTTGTATTAGGTGCACCCGCTCGGCATTATCCGCCATCAACTGCGCATTAGGTAAATAGCCATCAGGGCAGGCCACATTGAGAGTGAAATTAAATTGTTTGGCGGCATTAATAAACGAATGGCACATGTTGTTACCATCACCTATCCAGGTCACAGTTTTACCACTAATAGAGCCTCGGTGCTCAACAAAAGTTTGTATGTCGGCTAACAGTTGGCAGGGGTGGTAGTCGTCGGTAAGCGCATTAATAACGGGAACCTTGGAGTGGGCAGCGAATTCTTCCACTTGAGCGTGGGAAAACGTCCGAATCATGACAATGTCGACCATGCTCGAAATAACCCTGGCACTATCTTCGATCGGTTCCCCACGGCCCAGTTGCGTATCCCGTGATGATAGAAATATAGCTTGCCCACCCTGCTGCGCCATACCTGCTTCAAATGACACCCGCGTCCTAGTCGATGACTTTTCAAAAATCATGCCTAAAACCTGATTTCGAAAAGGCTCGTAAGGGGTCTTTGAATTACGTATTTTTTTGAGTGCGATGGCGCGCTGAATGACCCAGTCGAGCTCATTTGGAGTCAAATCGAGTAAGGTTAAAAAGTGACGTGGTGACGAGTTGGGCATGAAAAGTGGCCGCCTAAACCGAGAATGATAGGGGTAATAGCCTATGCTTGCAAATATCTCAGCCAATAAAGCCTATAAATAGTGTAAATTATGGTGTTTTTTTAACCAAATAATGACTGACTAAATTGGTCGGATATGGGTATAATTGCGCCCTTGATATATGCAACGATAAATGAACGAGGCGATAATTATGGAAACCCTAACCACCATCAAAGAACAAATCGAAAGCAATGCTATTTTATTGTACATGAAAGGCACGCCTAAATTCCCTCAGTGTGGGTTTTCTTCGCAAACAGTGCAAAATCTGATGAACTGCGGTGAGCGCTTTGCATTCGTTAATATTTTAGAGCATCCAGATATTCGTGCTGAGCTGCCTAAATATGCCAACTGGCCAACCTTTCCTCAGCTTTGGATCAAGGGCGAGCTAGTCGGTGGCTGCGATATTATTACTGACTTAGCGCAATCAGGTGAGCTGGCTGAAATGATTGCTGCTGCCGCGCCTGCGACACCTGCTGAAGCAGACACTGAATAATTTATAAAACACCATTGTCGTGGAGTATCTATGAGCGTTTTAGTTGGCAAACAAGCCCCTGATTTTACCGTGCCGGCAGTATTAGGCGATGGCACGATCATTAATGACTTCAACCTTTATGAAGCCATTAAGGGCAAGTATGGTTTGGTGTTTTTCTATCCGCTCGACTTCACCTTTGTGTGTCCATCTGAGCTTATTGCACTGGACCATCGCATGAATGAGTTCAAGGCCCGTAATGTAGAAGTCATCGGGGTGTCTATCGATTCGCACCACACTCACAGTGCGTGGCGTAACACCGCCATTAACGATGGGGGTATTGGTCCAGTGAAATACACCCTAGCGGCTGACATGGCGCATGATATTTGCCGAGCTTATGACGTTGAATTAGCCGATGGCACCAAGGCCTACCGTGGTGCTTTCATTATTGATCGTGAAGGCCAAGTGCGTTCACAAATTATCAATGATCTACCGCTAGGGCGTAACATGGACGAGCTGTTGCGCTTGTTTGACGCCCTACAATTCCACGAAGAACACGGCGAAGTGTGTCCAGCGGGTTGGAATAAAGGCGATTCAGGCATCAAAGGTTCAGCTGCAGGGGTTGCTTCTTACCTGACCGACAACGCAGACAAATTATAAGTTTGGTGCTAAAAAAGCCCCGCTAGCCTTGTGTTATCGGGGCTTTTTTAGCGTATAACATACGCCATGTTGCGCCAAGGCTACCTCGAGTTGCGATGTTCCTCAAGTCGCGTTGGTAGACGGTACAATAAGTGGCGTTTATAAGGCCTATAATCGTCGTTGCATAACCTTATTGGGCTAGTTAAAATTACCTTCTAGCTATTTATTTCGTATCCATTAACTTAAGGCATTTTGAATGGCCCCTACTTCTGCTAAAACGAGCCCAAAAGTGACTCAGGCATCAGTTCCTATGCGTTTTGTTGGGCCTATGAAAATTAGTGCTCAAGCCAGTCTAGATGCTGCATGGCAGGATAAGGTGTCAGTGCCCCTAGCGACCTACGAAATCCCCCTGTGGCATTCAGTGGGCCGTGGCGCGCGTTTGTCCACTTTATGTGGAGAGGGCATTAAAACCACGTTAGTTGATGAACGTATGACGCGCTCTATCTTACTAGAAGCTAAGGATGCGAGTCAGGTTCTTGGTGCTTGGCAATCTATTCAGATGCGACAAGAAGAAATGCAAGGCATCGTGAGCCAAACCAGCCGCTTCGCCCAATTAATTAATATGAACATGCAGATTGTGGCTAATTTGCTGTATCTGCGTTTGGAATTTAAAACTGGGGATGCCTCCGGCCATAATATGGTGACTCAAGCCGCAGATAACCTCATGCAATGGGTTTTGCATCAATACCCACAGCTGAGCTACAGCTCTATCTCGGGCAACTATTGCAGTGATAAAAAGGCCACCGCCGTCAACGGCATTTTAGGTCGTGGTAAATATGTGGTGGCAGAACTCACTGTGCCAAGGGAGTTGTGTCAACGAAAACTGCTTACGACACCTGAAAAAGTGGTTGATCTGAACATTAAGAAAAACCTGCTGGGCACGCTAATGGCGGGTGGCTTGCGCAGCGCTAATGCCCATTTTGCCAACATGCTACTGGGGTTTTATTTGGCCACCGGCCAGGATGCGGCTAATATTATCGAAGGCTCACAAGGCATGGTGCATGCGGAAGTCAAAGCCGGTGACCTGTATTTTTCTTGCACCTTACCCAATATTATTGTGGGCACGGTTGGTAACGGCAAAGGGTTAGACTTTGTCACCCAAAATTTGGCCAAACTTGGATGTGACCAGCAGGCCGAAGCGGGTGCCAATGCACGCCGTTTAGCACAGATTTGTGCGGCGACCGTTTTATGTGGTGAACTGTCGTTACTTGCAGCACAAACTAATCCAGGTGAACTTATGCAAGCCCATTTAAAGTTAGAGCGTTAAATGAACGATCAAACCAATCGCCGTAAACGGCAGCACATTGAAGTTATTGGCCGTGACGCCGGGGTAGAGCGTAATGGCCGATTTTTTGATGGCATGCAGTTACAACACCGGGCCATGCCAGAAATTAATTTAGACGACGTTGATCCCAGTGTGGAATTTATGGGTAAACAGCTGAGTTTTCCGTTGCTAATTTCATCAATGACCGGCGGTGACGATGTATTAGTGGCCAAGGTAAATCAACACTTGGCCGAAGCCGCACAAATTACGGGTGTGGCCATGGGTGTGGGTTCACAGCGAGTGATGTTAGAAGATAGTAAAGCGCAGGCTAGTTTTGATTTACGCCGTTATGCGCCAGACGCATTGTTATTTGCCAACATGGGTGCCATTCAGCTTAATAATGGTATGGGTGCAGCTCAACTGCAGCAGGCCATCGACGTGCTAGGAGCAGATGCTATTTTCCTGCATCTTAATCCATTGCAAGAAGCTGTGCAGCCAGAGGGTGATACCAATTTTGCTAACTTGGCCCAAGCTATCGGTCATGCTCAGCAGCAGCTTAAGGTACCGATCGTCCTCAAAGAAGTTGGGTCAGGCCTGAGTGTGTTGGACATTGAGTTAGGTTTACGGCATGGCATCCGCTGGTTTGACGTTGCCGGGCGCGGTGGCACTTCATGGGCTCGTATTGAACAACAGCGCCGTGAAGATGCTCATACCCTAGGATTTACCCTACAAGATTGGGGCATCCCTACGCCTTTAGCACTAAGAAACGCTCGTCCATATATGCAGCAAGCAAATTTCATTGCCAGTGGCGGCTTGCGCAATGGGCTAGACTTAGTAAAGAGTGTTATAATGGGCGGCTCTTTAGGTGGTGTCGCTAAACCGCTTTTGGCGCCAGCCATGGAATCCACTGCGGCTGTAGTTGAAGCCATAGAGGCTTTGAAAAAAGAGTTTGTCACCGCTATGTTTCTGTTATCTGCTAGTAATGTAGATGATTTGCACTTAAATGATTCCTTAGTTCTTAGTGAAGGTTAGTTTGACACCTTTATACTTCATTAAGTTTGTAGCAGGGAAGGTCGAGAAGTTATATGCCCGTTGGTATTGATGATATAAGTTTTTATACCGCTAATTTTAGCCTTGATCTGCAAGAGCTAGCGGCCCACAACGGCTCCGATGCCGCCAAATACACTGTTGGAATAGGCCAAGAGCGTATGAGTGTGCCCGGTGCCGATGAAGATGTAGTTACCATGGCGGCAAACGCCTGCATGCCTTTGTTAGAAGGTATGGTAGAACGTGGTGAAGATCCTGGTGCTATCAGAACCATTTTGTTTGCCACGGAAACGGGTATCGATCAATCCAAGGCTGCTGGGGTGTATTTACATTCGTTGCTCAAAATGAGCCCGCGTTGCCGGGTAGTTGAGCTCAAGCAAGCCTGTTACAGTGCCACCGCTGCGGTGCAACTAGCAACCGCTTGGGTTGCCCGTAAGCCCAACGAAAAAGTATTGGTGATTGCCTCTGATATCGCCCGTTACGAACGTCAAACACCGGGTGAAGCTACCCAAGGCTGCGGCGCAGTAGCCATGATCGTGAGTGCAGAGCCAAGGCTTATTGTGCTTGATCCAGAGACTGGAGTTCACACGGAAGATGTGATGGACTTTTGGCGGCCTAACTATCGCTCTACAGCATTGGTCGATGGTAAATACTCTACCAAAGTTTATTTACGGTGCGTGCGTTCTGCATGGCAAGATTTCAAGCAACAAAGTGATTTGAAATTTGCTGATTTTGATTACTTCTGCTACCACTTACCGTTTAGTCGTATGGCTCAAAAAGCCCACAATCATCTGGCTAATGGCAATGCCCATCACCTGAGTGAACAAACCCTAGACGATCAAATTTCTTCTAGCCTTATTTACAATCGCATTACCGGCAATAGCTATACGGCTGCGATGTATATTGGATTAATTTCTTTGCTAGACAATACAGCTGCTAATCTGACCGGCAAACGCATTGGTTTTTTTAGTTATGGCTCGGGCAGTGTGGGTGAGTTTTTTACAGGCACGCTGGTGAAGGGCTACCAGAAGATGCTGCATAAGCAGAGCCACCAGGCTATGCTTGCAGCACGCAAGGCCCTAAGTTATGCCGACTACCAAAAGATGTATGCTTTTGAAGTGCCTACTGACGGTGGCGACCATGAGTTTGAACAGCAAACGACTGGCAAGTTTCGCCTCATGGGGATTAGTCAACACAAACGCCTTTATCAGGTGCGATGACTGCGTCTGACTCTGCCGCTCGGCTAGCTTATTCCTTAGTGAGGGTGCCGGGTAAGGTTATTGTCAGTGGCGAACACGCTGTGGTTTATGGTACTCCTGCCTTAGCCTGTGCTATTCAAAAATATGCCTTTGCTAAGGTCACTAGCAGTGATGCCCATGGCGTCTACCTCAAAGTGCCGGCCTTTGGTATTGATCAACATTTCAGTAATATTCAGCTAGCCCAGCTAGCCCAAGCAACCCAGTTGCGCCATCAACAATTCCTTAGCCATGCCGCCCTGTTATCCAGTGTAGTGGTCAATCCGGCACAATTTTTTGCGGCTGCTATAGGCGCTAGTGGGCTGGTTGATGTTCTATCCCACTCACAGGGCCTAGAGATAGAACTCAGTATGGATCTGGTTGCGGGTGGCGGTATGGGTTCATCGGCAGCTCTGGTGGCCGCCATGTTGGCTGCAGCCTTTAAACACCTAGGGCAGCCATTAACAGCGGCGCAACTGATATCGAAAACCACCCAAAGCGAGCACTGGCAGCATGGACGATCGAGTGGCTTAGACCCTTACGTGTGTGTGATGGGTGGTTTACAACGCTACCAAAAGGGCCTTGCTGAGCGCCAAGCGGTGAGCCAGTTATGGCCATTGTTTTTAGTCACCACAGGCAAACCAGACAGTTCTACAGGTGAGTGTGTAGAAGCGGTTAAACAACAAAACTTTCCAGCCTCCCTTTGGGACGAGTTTGCAAGGGTACAACAAAACCTGCTGCAATGTATGTTACACAACACCCACCTTAACGACCCTAGCATCAGCTCTGGCAGCGCCAAGGTTAATGAGGCGTGCATGGTTAGCGCCATCGCAGCTAACCACCAACTGCTGCAGCATATTGGTGTAGTACCCACTAGGGTGGCAGCGTTTATTGCTCAAATAGAAACCGGTGGCGGGGCTGCAAAAATATGTGGTGCCGGCAGTGTAGTGGGTGACCAAGCCGGTGTGGTTTTGGTGCTAGGTTTAGGGTCCATGGACCTGCAAAAAATCTGTAAAGATTACGGTTATAGCGTCCAACAAATGCAACCAGATCTAGAGGGGGTGTTTTACTTTGACTAGTTCAAGTGTGATTGCATCAGCCCCAGCTAACACCATGCTCATGGGGGAGCACGCGGTGTTGTTTGGCCATAGTGCTCTAGTTTGTGCCTTAACCCAGCGCATCTACGTGAGGGCTAATAAGCGCACCGATGGACAGCTAGTGATCGTCTCCGCCTTAGGCCATTTTCAATGTGCACTGATTGATCTACCATCTCAGCTGCGCCTAGAGTCGCCTTTTAGTTTTGTATTGCAGGCCCTTGCCTTATGTGAGCTCACAGAGGGTGTGCAGCTAATGATTGAATCAGAATTTGAGCACACCTTAGGCCTAGGATCATCAGCCGCCGTCACCGTGGCTAGCTTGGGGGCTATGGCACTACTTAACCAAGGCCGGTTTGATGCTCAGACAGTCATGCAGTTGGGTATTGAGTCAATTCGTAAAGTCCAAGGTCGCGGCTCTGGTGCTGATGTTGCGGCTAGTGCGCTAGGCGGCATGGTTAAATTTAAGGCTGAGCCTGTGACTGCTCAAAAGGTGCAATTATCTGAGCATGCGTGGCACAGCGCACCCAACCTGCAGCTCGTTTATTGTGGTTATAAAACGCCCACGCCAATGGTTATCGAGCAAGTGGCTCAGGCAGCTTTGCATGAACCGCAGCGGTTTGCTCAACTCTATGAACAAATGGGAGCCTGTATTGAAACCGCTGTGAAGGCGCTAAATAGTCAGGAATGGCGCACGTTTTCTCAGTCTATGAATCAATACCAGAGTTTTATGCGAGCTCTTGGTGTGAGTGATGCAACTATCGAGTCCATCATTCAATTGGCCCAAGAAAAGGCGCCACTAGGGGCCTTGTTTGGCGCTAAAATAGCGGGTTCTGGCCTAGGCGATTGTGTGCTCTTGCTTGGCAGTGAACGGCTCGATTGGCCCCACCCACAAATATCAGTGCAAATAGACCCCCAAGGCCTGCGTCAAGAAACATCCCTGCCTAGCCAAATCCTCTTCGAGAAGCTGTTATGAGCCCCCATGCAATAAACGTAATGTCTGTTAACCATTGGCTTGATCAGGTTTTGGGTGCTACCAAGCATAATGACCCAGCAGCCCAAGCCAGCGCCTATGCGCCCAGTAATATTGCCTTAAGCAAGTATTGGGGCAAGCGTGAGGCGCATTTTAATTTACCAGTCACTGGCTCCTTGTCCATCTCACTAGCTGAGCATGGCACCAATACAGGCCTCTCAGTGATCGATGCGGCCATGCATCAAGTGATCCTTAACGGTGAAGAAGTTGATGCCAGTCAGAGTTTTGCCATCAAACTGAGCCAGTGGTTAGATCGAGTGCTGCCAAGCCATGTAAAATTGCGCGTAGAGACGCACAATAGCGTTCCAACAGCTGCAGGATTAGCCTCATCTGCCAGTGGTTTTGCCGCTTTAACCTTGGCCACCAATAGTCTCATGGGCTGGCAGCTTACAGAGCCTCAGCTATCGGCATTAGCTCGCTTAGGGAGCGGCAGTGCGTGTCGATCTTTGTGGCATGGCTTTGTTAAATGGCAAGTTGGGGAGCAGCCCGACGGTAGCGATAGTATTGCTGCTCCCTTAGTGCAGCAGTGGCCGCAGCTGCGCATAGGGTTATTAACTATTTCAAGCCAAACAAAAGCCGTTTCTTCTCGTGCGGGTATGGCTAGAACAGTGGCTACTTCTGCTCTTTATAAGCAGTGGCCACAGCAGGCGGAGTCTGACCTAGTAACCATTGAAACGGCCATCGAAGCTGGAGATTTTGAAACTATGGCTAAAACGGCAGAACATAATGCCATGAGTATGCACGCCACGATGGCTGCTGCATGGCCACCTCTGGTTTATTGGCGACCTGAATCCTTAACTCAAATGCACAGAGTATGGCAATTACGTCAACAAGGACTGCCGCTTTTCCTCACCATGGATGCCGGCCCCAACCTAAAACTGCTGTTTGAAGCTAAGCATCAATCAGATGTGCAGGCTGCCTTTCCTGAAGTTCAAATCATCACCCCATTTGAGTAAAATATGACTGGGTATTCGCCAATAAAATAATGCCCTATCCATGCATCCATTCATGCATGCATGCCAGTCATCTGTGGGTCACACAAAGCCTTATCTTGAAAATCTATCAGCGTCAGTGGAGGAAGTTGGGTAAGACTTATTTCTTTGCCGCTATAATCATGTAACTACTTGATATAAAACAGTAAAAAAATTAAAAAAAAGGGCGCTCTATAAAGCCAAATTAATTGCAATATTTATCTTTGAATACGCCGAAATTTCTTATATCCTTGCCCATGTGTTGGCATGACTGATGGTTACCTAGTTACCTAGTTACCTAGTTACCTAGTTACCTAGTTACCTAGTTACCTAGTTACCTAGTTACATGGTTGCATAGTTACATGGTTTAGACAGTAACCCAGTGATTAGCAAGTGACGCATCACTGCATAACCTGTGTCATTGATTT
>Ga0307488_10003315_pt1 | contig 13500 bp, 10 predicted proteins | sample SB02metaG_FD_202248 | JGI IMG/M metagenome (GOLD analysis project Ga0307488, IMG submission 202248) | Sea-ice brine microbial communities from Beaufort Sea near Barrow, Alaska, United States - SB 0.2 | ecosystem: Environmental > Aquatic > Marine > Coastal | place: USA: Alaska | collected...
ATTTTCTATAAAATGTCCAAATATTTCGAGAAGTTGAACATAGATGAATCGTCGCATTGGGTATGCATCGACTCCAATGTGGCTGATTTTATATTAGACATGGAACCTTTAGCCAGGTACGACAAGGGAATTATAATGAACGTCATACTTCATTTAGTGCATTTTTCAAAAACATATTACAGAGCTATACAGAAGGACGACCCCCTCCTATACAAAAATATGTACAAACATCGAAGGACCATCGCCAAGTTGATTGATTTGAAGGATGCTATCAACGACGAGTTGAACGATATCGTGTACGTTGTAAAATTTAAAACGTACGCAGAAACATTTAATGTGCCCCAACAAATGGAACGTATCACTAATATATTGGATGATAAAATAAAACTTATTGTCAAGAAATATAATTTCGATAAGAGCGTTATAAATTCACTCTAAAATTTCACACACTAACATTAAATGGATCATTTGAGATTGCACGAATTGTATATAAGAAAGAATTTTTCCATTAAAGAACCACAAATGCTGTTGCACGCGGCTCGAGTTTCATATATGGATGAGTATCAGGACAAACCAGAGTTAATCACAAGAAGTATTGATTTCCTGTTACACATCATGTCTAGAAGAGAGTTCTTGGGTCTGATACGGTTCGCCATGATATTAATGATTTCTAAAGGATTGAAAGTATGTGAACTTCCCGAATCGAACGTACTACTATCGAAAGAAGCAATTATAACCCATTTGAAGACGCAACTACCAGAAGTAGCCCATTATATTGTTGTATCGATGTACTCGTATGTGTAAAATATGTTTGCATTTATAAAATATGGTAAACAACAAACAAGTTACTAAAAAAACACTGAAAGGTGGTATGATTGACCCGTCATTGATGCAAAACTTTCCCTTAATTGGGTCCGTACCCACTAAAACACAATTGCCTACAATTGGTCCGAAATATACTCACTACAATAACTTAATCAACAACGTGAACAAGGGATCCGTGCAACTGAAGTACATGAAATTGTATGGAGGAGACGCTTTGAAAAAAAAAACGAAAACGCAAAAGAAAAAAACTTCAAATTAATTTATTTCGATATTCTAAACTTCAAATGAATGATTGGAAAGTAATCGAAGCATATTACAAATCTCCGCGAAACACGAAATACGTGACAAATCATCATTTGAACTCTTTCAACACCTTTATCCGATCAAAAGTGCCATATATTATAAACACATTAAATCCGTTCATAATTGTTAAACAAAACTACCAAATCAGCGTTTTTATTGGAGGCAGGGATGGTAGTCAAATATTTATCTCAAAACCATGTGACAAGGATAAGAACGCATTGCTTCCAAACGTAGCAAGACTCAATGACGACACGTATACAAGCGAGTTGTATGTGGATGTGCTCATAGAATACCAAACAACTGAAAAAGACGGGACTGTTTCCATTTTGGAGTCTGTTGAGAAAATGGTACCTATCGGAGAAATACCCATTATGGTTCATTCAGATTTATGTGTACTAAAGGATTTGAACGATCACCAAGTAGTCTCATGTGGAGAGTGTCCATACGATCAAGGCGGTTACTTCATCATCGATGGTAAGGAGAAAGTGATTGTTTCACAAGAACGTGTAGCCACAAACAAACTGTTTCTGTCCGTCCCCACAAGTGACCCGACAGCGTCATTTAGTCACGAAGGTATTATTCGATGCACTTCCAAAGAGAATTCGCTATTTCCGAAAACGATTCAATTCAAAGTGTACAAATCAGCTGTGAAGAATATCGATAAAAAGATGGGTATCGTTAAAGATAGGAAAAACGCAATTTGTATTACTATTCCCAACATTGAATATGAAATTCCGTTGTTTATCCTATTCAGAGCATTGGGGATCGAAACCGATAAAGACATATTGACCTACATATTTCCCAATCTCGACAACGTACCACAAAAGTACGTGCAATTTATTCGTAAAACGATACACGAAGGTTCGGTTGTGCATACACAAGAGGAGGCTTTATTGTTTTTATCCAGATATTGTAAGTATACAGAACCCAACTTCGTGAGACATGTATTGACAAAGGACGCGTTTCCAAATATGGGTTCAAATTACACCAATAAAACACACTTTCTTGGATACTTGTCATACAAATTGATACAATTCGCTTTGGGAGAAATCTCATCGACAAACAGAGATAGCTATCTTTATAAACGCGTAGACTCTAGCGGGGTCCTTATGACGAACACCTTCCGTGACGGATACAATCAACTCCGTAATAACATCAAAAACAAAATCGACAGGGAATTCACCTACGGAAATTATAGAAACATGAAGGAGTTTAATCAAATCATTTCGAGCTCCATGAACCATATCTTTGATAAAGGAATCATTACCGCATTTATAAGAAAGTCGTTCAAAGGAAAATGGGGATTACGAGATACAGAAGGCATCGTACAAGATCTTAATCGGTTATCCTACATGGGATACGTGTCGCATACCATGCGAGTAAACACGCCAATGGATAGAAGTCTGAAGCTTGTAACCCCACATCGGGCGGACGCGTCACAATGGGGATACATGTGCCCAATAGAATCACCGGACGGTGAAAACATAGGCCTACTAAAACATATGGCTTGTTTTTGCCATATATCAGAAGAGTCATCGGAAGAAGATTTGGTAGAATGCTTACAAAAACATAAGACGGTCTTGCTCAAAGATTTCACAATTTCAGATCAAAGAGAAAATAGTACAATGATTTTCCTAAACAATAATTGGATAGGTTTACATCGCGATCCGGTTACCTTATTGACCCGATTGAAAGCGCTCAAGTTGAATAATATCATTGATCAAACCACGTCGATCTCTTGGAATATAGAGGAAAACGTTATTGAAATTTTTAACGACGCTGGGCGTTGCGTTAGGCCAGTGTACGTAAACGGGAGTTTGTCTAAAGTGCGAACCATTATGGAGAGTAAGGACACTGACAAATGGTTTGCATGTGTGGCGTTTCAAAATCAAAGGGGTTATCTCAAGGAAAAGGATGTGGACGATATTAAGTTATTGCAAAAAACAGCATATCCACTTGAATTTATCGATTCGACAGAAACAAGTCGATCTCTCATTGCGATGGACACTACTTTTATTGACAAATATCCCATGAACAGATACGACTACATTGAAATACATGCATCAACCGCTCTTAGTATGTATACGAATACCATACCGCTATCTCATCATAATCAGGCGCCACGTAATATATTTTCAGGTGCCCAAGGTAAACAATCGGTTGGTGTGTACGCATCTAGTTTCAATAATCGAATCGACACCTCTAGTTATATCCTTCATTACTCCCAACAGGCACTTTTGACGACAAAATACGCACAGCCGTGTAGTATACACCGCCTACCTAACGGTGAAAATGTAATCGTGGCGATCGCTACGTATACAGGCTATAATCAAGAGGACAGCCTGATCATTAACAAAACGTCTTTGGAGAGGGGTTTGTTCAATAGTTCTATATATAAAGCGTACGTGGATTCTGAAGATACAAACGAAAACACTGGAGACACCATTCGATTTGCGAATCCATTGAATATGTTGAAACACGGGACCGATATGAATGTCAAGTATGCCAAATGGGACAAGATCGATGATAACGGATTCCCCCTTGAAAACACATATATTCAAGAGGATGATGTCTTCGTAGGTAAGGTTAAAACAGAACCCAAGACAGTTGACATAGACGAAACTAGCGAACGCGTACGCGACAAAGATACATTCACAAATGCCACACACACCTTTCAAGACAAATCGGAAGTCGCTTCCTTTACGAATGGCGGCATGGTGGACAAAGTGTATGTATACGAAAAGAATGGTAAACGAAAACTTAAAATACGATTCAGAAAAACACGTGAGCCCGTATTGGGTGACAAGTTCGCAAGCAGACATGGACAAAAGGGCGTCATCGGTATGATCATGCCTCAAGAAGATATGATGTTTACCAAAGATGGTCTGGTTCCAGATTTGATTGTGAATCCGCATGCATTCCCCAGTCGAATGACCATTGGCCATTTATTTGAATCTATTCTAGCAAAATATAGCTGCATCAGCGGACATATGGTAGACGGAACCGTCTTTGAAAAATGTGATACAGACTCGTATTTTAACCTTCTTCGACAACACGGGTACCAAAAGCATGGCGACGAAATTATGATGAATGGTTTCACAGGAGAACAAATTAAAACAGAAATATTTATCGGACCCACTTACTATTATAGACTAAAACATATGGTGAACGATAAGATGAACTACAGAGGTGGTAACGGGGCACCGGTTACATCCACCACTCGACAGCCCACACAGGGTAGGGCGAATCAGGGAGGTTTGCGTATTGGAGAGATGGAAACCAATGCATTGTTAGCTCACGGGATGGGCTCCTTCGCGAAAGAGTCCATGATGGAACGGTCCGATAAGTACAAATATTTGGTAGATGTGGATAACGGAGTGGGAGCTATTCCGATACACAAAACTCCAAAATCATACATAGACGATGACAGTAAAACCTTCGCATACGTAGAAGTACCTTACTCATTTAAACTACTTACACAAGAATTGAATGCTTTGAGTATCAAACCGAAATTGATATGCGAAGAAAAAAATAAAGTACAGGACGAGTTTTTTGAGGACGATGACGATGACGATGACAGGTCTGATCAAGAATTTATTGAATAATACACCTTCTTTATCCCATACGATCGTATCGTCTGGGCACATACATCACACGGGCATGAGTATTTATATTCAAACGTCTTCGTATCTGGTTCATTCTTTGCACTCGCTTTATATGCTAAAGGTCCAATTCGGATCACGTAAAGCTCGCATCGCGATAAATCTTGTTTTTTTACTTTCTTTATAGTCGAAATCTCCGCGTGGACACTATATACATTATTCTCCGTGTTGCTCACATACGTATGCTGCATGGTGTTCTTTAGTTTGAAGTTATACCCACAACTGATTATTTTGTTGTTCCTTACAAGCACACATCCGTGTTTTTGGGTCAGATTTGACTTATAAGCAAGATTTACACATTTCGTAAAATATGACTGTTGTAGTTCACTTATTCGATATGACGTCTCCTGATCGACTTTATCGTACGATACCCTCGCGATCGCGACACTTGTACATTGCTTTTGATGCATGGTATGTGTAAATTTAGTATTCTGGTCTCAACTTTTTAAAATCAAATTTTATTCAACATCGAGACTACTATAGACACCAGCGCAGCCAATACGTACGGGTGTAAATACGACAATTGTTTCGTTTCTAATTTATTGAAAAGAAACTCCCTCAGTGAACTAGAATACAATAAAAGACATACCGTAAACACTATGATACATAACTTATAATCGAAGTGGTGTCCTATATACATTAGGGTGTTTCTAGTTATCAACGACTCGCTACCCGTATTCGGTTCAGACAAGGCTTCCGGAGACTTCTTTGCGTTTACGCTCATTTGCATTTTCAAAAGATCGATCTGATCTTGTAACTGACTACCGTCTGGAGGTTCATCGTGTTCCCTATCGAATTCGTGCATCGCTTGTTCGACGTTCACATCCTGCGGCGGTTCTACAAATTTGATGGGAGCCGACGTAGCGGTATTTGACTGTTGTAGGTTGTGAATGGGTGTAGATTTAGTCATTTACACTCACTAAGAAATTAAGAAACTCAATCAAAACACGATATATTTACATTTGATGAGGACCTATTTACATTTTGTCGCGGTCGGGGTGTATTTGAAACATTCCTCGTCGATTCTATACACACTCTGTTTTATGTCGTTCACATCGGGCCCTTTTATAACAATACAACGACCATTTTTGCATACTTTTTTGAAAAAAGATGCTAGACCCAATCCGATTATTATGGATACAAGTATAGACCCGGCTTCCGAATTCAAAACGTGCGCTAACATTTATTATGTGAAGAGAATTTTATATAAAAGTCTTGAAACTATTTAAAATAAAATAGAAAAATAAACAAAAAAATAGATTGCTTAGTATACCGCTCGACCAATACTATTTGAAGTTTTGAAGTTTTCTGTCACCGGTTGAGGTTTTATATTTGAACTCGAGTCACAGTTCACCTTCTCGTGCACATATTTATAACAATTGTCTGACTTGTCTTTGTATGTGATCTTACCCGTGTTATGTGGAGATGGAAACTTAAGCACAACTTCCGGATTTGGGGTAGTGATGTACACGTACAACATGCCAATAGCGAATGAAATCACTAAACAGGTTATGTTTAGTTTGTCAAACATTTATAATGAATGAATGTTTTTTATTTGCGTTACTCAAAAATGACATCGCACATAGCCTGTTTGGATAATTTCTTAAACTTCGGACCGAATCTCTTTTTCAATATTGGGTCATCCTCTATCATTTTCAAGATTGCTTCTTTACTCATGTAATACGGTTTGCTGTATTTCTTATCAGTGCACTCCTCCTTGTTTTTGAACAACCATTTCGTCAGCACCACATCGTCATTCACTAGCTTCGATGCTACCGTGGGATCCTTAATCTCCTCCACTTTTTTCTTGATCTTCTTTTTAATCTTCTTTTCTAGTATTTCCACGCTAGGGGATTTCTCTTTCACAGGGGTTTTCTCTTTCACAGGGGTTTTCTCTTTCACAGGGGTTTTCTCTTTCACTGGAGAAACATTCGAAATGTCGTTCATCATCATTAGGGTATATTCGGAAGGTACTATGAACGAAACTGAGTCCGGACCTCTTACCAAACTACGTTGGATGTTTGCAAAGTCGTCCGATTTCATCAACTCGTCTAACTTCTCTTTTTGCACAAAGTACGTGTCCATCCGTATCCCCATCTCTATATCGTTGTAGTTGTTTGAGGTCAGATCAATGTACATATCCATGAGTTCGGCTTCCATCTTCACATAGTTGGTATGTTCCTTCAGGTATCGGTTTTTATGTCGTTTTTCTAACGTCGTATTGATGTGCGTAACGGCATCTACGATCGCATGAAGTCCGTTGATGGCATCCGTTAACTCTATGAAACGGGAACTATTACCACCCTGGATAACCGAGAGTTTTTCGTACTCATACTCGCGCATAAGTATCTTGAGCTGAATCTCGGTATCGGTCTGTATCTTTTCTAAACCCATATATAGCGGCTTTGACATCTCGAATTGTGTTTTTTTGAAATCAACCTTATACATAGTACTCGTTTCGACGGCTGAATTATTTAATCTCAATTTTACATTCTTTCTCAAGAGTGCCGAGATACGCGTGTACTCAGAGTACTGTTTCTGATATGTCTCTAATAAATCATCATTGTTCATATATTCAAAATTCTGCAAAATACTGCTCGCGTCGTATCCCTCCATTTTAACAATAACACACGTTATTTTTTCAACTAAAGATCAAATCTATCATACAAAAAGAATAGAAAGAAACGATTGCAGATACGCTGGTGAACACACCAAGCGAGAAGATGGTGTCTGTCTTGTTCAATCCGAATTTGCGTATCGTGTCATCCCTCTCGAACATAAGCGTGGGTTTCACTAGATATGCTAATATCATCAACATTACGAAAAAGCCAACACTGTACATAATCCTCCCGTTAACTGAAATCATTTTGACTTTTTATTTATTAAATTAGATTTAATTTCTGTCATTAAAACAAATGCGATGGTCATTTCTTATATGTATGGTTTTCGTTTTCGTATTAATTATACTTCACTCCTTAAATTTATCAAATCACCGCTATAGCGAACCCTTTATAATTGAACAAGACGTAACATATTCTCAAACAAACACGTACCACGTAAAGCACCCCGAATTTCAAAAACTATGCTCTCGATCCCTGGTTCGACCAACCGACGTGTACTATACAAACGTGTACGATTTTTTCAGCAACAGTGACAATACTTTTATAGGTATCGCATCAAGTAAAAAACAGTATTTTATACTGACACGCAAGAATTCAAAAACCGTACGATTTGTATCTGAAATTCCCACGTCTAGTATAATTGCATATTCCAACGAATCTGATCTTCATATTCTCAAACGAATGCTTACAAAAATATATAAAAAAAAAGAAAACGCGTTCAAATATACCAAGCTGGCTGGCCAATACGTTAACAATCATTGCGACACCGTAGATATTTCCAACAACTGTTTCGTAGATTTCCTCGAAAGCGAAGCTAACTACTTTATAGTTGGTATGAACACAGTGTTCGAAAAGAATATGATCAACCATTATGATACATTCTTTCAGGATACTCGATGCGTCGCATTGCAAATTCATTCTGCCCAAAACACAAAACAGGTTGTGGACAGAATGAATTTGTACTTGTTCAACCACGTACTCGAAAATAACAACTGTGTGAAAATGGACGAGCTCGTCATTACAAAAAATAAAGAACCGTATGATGTCGATAAACTGAACCACAACGGATACATCGATTTTGACACGACACAAATATACGTAGACCTATATCAATGCACCATACCACCCGAAATTTCCTCCAGAATGACCAAACTAAATGCACTGAAAAAGACTATTCAAAACACCAAAGGTTCGAGTGACAGCTGCTTAGAAGATACCCTAATAAAGAAGAACGATTCATCAAGTACCAACTCGTTCTATACTGAGTACTGTGACGCTGAAAAACATAGCTTTATTGATATCACCTATCCGTTTATCACCGACGACTTTGACATCACAATTTCGTCTTTGGACTTTACCGAACTAATCATTCGCTCCACCACATTTGATGACATGATTCCGATATCGAATGCAGTGACCAAAAATAATAACACCATCCCCCGATATAAAATAAACGTGGATCCCATTGAGTATCCGAATGAAGCATTCATCAACGATATCTATTACGGGGCGTTCCTCGACATCACTGGAGAGTATACGGTCCTGACAAATGCAATTCCGTTCACACTCAGTGAGGACAAACACGTGGTTATTGCGTTCGACAACTTTTATCAGATCAAACAAAAAAATGACGAAAACACAGACTTTATAGTCACCTACGATTCGCCACAGGGAGAATCCGTTAGCGTCAAACTCGAAAAAGGGGATCGAATATTCATAAACCCAGATACAATCTTCGACACCGAAATGGATAAATTCATTATACAAAAGCTTCGGGATGACAAAAACATGTTACACGGTAACGTAGACGTCGATACAGATTCGAAATTATTTATCAAGTTACATGATATTCGAAAGACATTCGACATCGATACACTCCCTTCAACCACAACAATCGGAAGCTGTTTCGACGAAAATTGGGAACGTATGCAAGACGGACCTAGTAATAAGGATACATGTGAAGCCAATTCCAAGAATACATGGGATGTCCCGTGTAGATATAATTCAGAATGTCCATATTTTAGGAGTAATCTCAACTATAAAAACTTTTTAGGAGGATGCTTACCTGGAGGGTTTTGTGAAATGCCAGTCGGAATAACGGAAAGAGCGTATCGTACACACAAAGCATCTGACGACAATAAACCGATTTGCTACAACTGCAACGCGGTTAGTGACGAAGATTGTTGTGAGGTTGCAAATTCAAATTTAGAATCACCAGATTTCATGTTCGAATACGATACAGTCGGACGGATTCAGGAGTTATATACTTTCAAAGATAAAGATTGCAATCTGATGGTCAACAAATATGTTTAAGCATCGCTGTTTTCACCATCATATGCTACATATTCTGGATTTGACGCATGGTCAATACCATTCGATTTAAAAGGCGAAACTCGTTCATTGGCGTATAGGGCGTTGAACTCGGTCATGTCCGGGTTTAAACCAACGCCTTCTAAACTTATAAGCAAAAACCGTTCATCGGAGCTCATGTTGTCTTTCTTATCGAATTTGGATTGTTTGTCTCTTTCACGCATTTGTTCGACGTCGTTTGTAAAGTTTCTGAAATTTAATGCATAACTATTTACCTCAGACATGACACTCGTCAACATGTATTTGATTAAGTGGTGTAAATTCTCATTGGTATCGTCGATATCCAATATCTTATAACATATCGACACAATCCAACGCATACACAGAAGCGATGCCAATGTTGGATTAGAGGTTTCTAGATAATCTTTTCCGGATAATTCGATTTTCATGAGCTCGGTGGCGATTCCGGTTTCCGCATATTCGTCGTCCGATAGTTTATATTCGTTAAGATCTTTGGTAGTTGCGTTCTCAGTGCGTTCATGCATCTCCTTCAAGAACAAAGAATCAGAAGGTTTGGATGCGTGCTTCACTGATGGTTTCGTGATGTATTCGATGTGTTGGACGTCGTTGAACCGATTCGCAAGTCTAGCTAAGGGTATCAACAATCGAGACTCGGAATATCGCAATAGGGCGTTGTTGTTAACTTGGATGCTTTCAGGCGTTGAATTCTTATATACGATGAACGCCTCTTTAATATCTTGCCCTTCAAAATTTATGATATTGCATAGTTCATCAAAATCCTTTTCCAAGGTGGCGCTCACATCGCCAATCGTGTATTGGTCTTGAATGTCCTGTCGTACGGGTATGTCGGTGGATAATTCAGAATATACAACAGGTGTGATATTAGTATGCTTAATACTGTCAAATGTATGGATTTCTATATTTTGCGTCCTCTGTAATTGCAACAAACGTAACTTACCAAATTCTTTGTGTACACCCTTTTCGGATACTGTCAATTTATCGAAATTACTCTTCGTGTTTAGGTTGATAGGTTTACAAACAGGTGAGTTTGGTAACCGGAAATTCGGCTTGAAATCGACATCCTTCAACTGCGATTTGTCTACAACGGCATTCAATGTGTTGGTAACAAGCTGTAACGACTTATTAAGCTCCTTCTTTTCGTTTAAGATGCCTACCGTTGTTTTATGTATTCTCAATAGGTTTCGTTCTGTGTCCTTCAACAACTTATTTGGGAACACATGAGTGAGCAAACAACTTAAATATTGTAAGGTAGATTTCGCTTTTGTTTTATCGTCTCCTAATGGAAATCCGTCAAGTTGAAACACATCCTTGCATTTCATATGCAATTTTGTGATGTTTATCGTTTTTTTGTTCCGGGAAATGAAAATAAGCACGAAGCACGTAATCACAATTATACGGGAGTAGTCGATGTACTCTCTTTTTTCATCGTCGGTCTTAAACACTTTAAACACTTTAATATTCGGATTTATTTTTTGGACTTTAACCTTGTGCACTTTAATCTTGTCCTGGAGCATTATGCGTTGAAAATACTCCACATTATTCTCGATATACACAATCTCCTTTTGACTCAATTGAAAAGCACCCGCTTGTAACGTGATATTATTAATCATTTCAGAAATTTTCATAGTACCAAACTTCTTAGTATCCGAAGCCTCTTCGATATCATCTGTTCCTAACGCATCGGTGTTAAAATTTTGAGTTGATTCCATATTTTCGTACATCTCTGCATTGTCGATATGAGCTTTGTTCCCCTCGAACGAGGCGTCATCTTCTACCACCATGTGTTTCATAAATGACGTGTTTTTGATTGACTGGGGTTTATGATGATTGGTAAAAAATTGTATAACTTCCTGTTTCAAAGATACAATGTTTTCGGGTTCGGGTGTTTTTTGATTTAATCTACCAAATCCCACCAGCTCTTTTAATCCTATATGCTGTGCATGTCCATTCAACTTGTCTCGTGTACTGAATAACTCATCAACATCGTTATAAAACACCTGATTAGAGATATCTACTTCCGCCGATTCATCAAACTGCTTTTCGAATCTGACCAAGTCTTTCAAATTGATCTCTTTCGAGAGCAAATCTTGAAATACATCCAATACGTACGACATACCATTGTCAAAGGATTCTTCGAGTTGAAATATCCGTTGCAAGAGTGTATTACCTTTCGATTTAGATATTTCAGGATATCTAACATGTGTACCAAACTTAAGAATCGCGGCGTTCGTAAAGTCGATAGGTACAGGAACGCGTACCTCAAAATTAGAGGGTTCCACTGGTTTTAATATCTTATCAGATATATCAACAAAGTGACCTGGGATATCAAAGGTTGATATGTTAAAATTGGGTTTCAACTCAGCGGCACACTCTTGTAAATTAGACCATTTGGATGTTTTCAAGCGGTACATTTCTTCAAACGAAGGTACAAATAGCTTCTTGAAAATCTCACGGTCGTCGTCCTTGAACAAAAATAAAAATTGTTGCTCAAACAGCATCCGTTTGTTGAATCGAATAGTGGTATCTTCGGTATTAATCATAAACCAATTTTTTTCCAGATCATTTCGCGTTATATAATAATAGAGAATGTTCATCGGTTTCGATTTGTATTCGATCTCTTCGTTCAAACGCAATGTGATGATGGTGTCGGTTTTCTTAACAACTTTCGAAAGGCGCGTGGTTCCATCCAAAAACGTGACGTGTAATGTGGTATCCTTTTCGACATTCAGTATGGATTCAAAATAATCGCTCACATTGAAAACGGTGTAATCGTTATCGTTATCTTTTGAAATAGGTTTCAACGTATTTGATGAGAAATATCCACACACCTTGTAGCTTCTATCGGGGAGCCTATACGACTCTAAATATCCATTACTCGTGAATTTTGAAGATAATCGGTGGTATTTATTGTCGTGGGTAAAGTTGTTACATACGTCGAATGATGTGTTTTCTGAATTATCCATGAACAAATTATACAAAGCCGGACACATTCGTATAAGAGACTGGTCTATGTGTTCCTTTTCCCCACACGTATCGAACAAGAAGTTAGTATGCTCTAAATATTTAGGTTTGTAAGATTTATATCCGGTTATGGAAAATATCTGGTTTCTATTATCAAAGAAGGTTGGGACATCTACGTATGTATCATTCTCATATTCGCTCTCGGTTATTTTCGGATCGTCTTCGTGGTAGGTTGAATATTGTTTGTATGCGCTAACCACGGGAACAAAGAACTTTTCGAATGCTATCGGTTTGCTATCAGTGTATAACAGTTTCATATAAAGTTGATTTCGTAATGAGGGAAGTCCTTTCAAGTTATTCGAAAACAACTCGTTGATTTCGTTGACACTTTGTTCTTCTGAAAAGCTGATTTCCGCATTCTTGTTCACTCGCGTTATAATAATATCATCCAAGTCAATATCTTCGAACAAAATGTCGCCTTCCATGAAGAGAAACGTCTCGGTCATTTCATCGGATATTAATGCAACGTCGGGGTCTTGATCTTTATCTTGGTCTTCATCTTCGACGTCATTTTTAGATACAGGGACAGGGTCTTCATCTTCGACGTCATTTTTAGATACAGGGACAGGGTCTTCATCTTCGACGTCGATTTTGGATACAGGGACAGGGTCTTCATCTTCGACGTCATTTTTAGATACGTCGTTTGTTTGGACAGGTGGTGTATACGGAGGAGATTTAGAAGGCGAAGGTTCATTAACATTACCACCCAGGCGCTT
>Ga0307488_10003317_pt1 | contig 13491 bp, 8 predicted proteins | sample SB02metaG_FD_202248 | JGI IMG/M metagenome (GOLD analysis project Ga0307488, IMG submission 202248) | Sea-ice brine microbial communities from Beaufort Sea near Barrow, Alaska, United States - SB 0.2 | ecosystem: Environmental > Aquatic > Marine > Coastal | place: USA: Alaska | collected 2017-05-06
CCTACCCCCCCCTGACGGTGACAGCCAACACAGTTTTTCTGAATTATTGGCGCAACTTCCGTGGCGTAGTCAGGCGGGCTTTTCCTGTGTTTTTCAGCTGCCGCATAGTTAATTGGACAACCGATATTCGGTGTGTCCAAGGTGTCATTTACCTCTCCTGCTAACACCTTGGCCAATGCAAAATCTAACGCCTCGCTGGGCGCCCCTCTGTAATACAGGGATGAACGCAGTGGATTTAAAACTAAAACCTCTCCAGTTTCTCTTATTTCGAATGACTCTGACACCAATTGACCATCGTCTTCGAGCAGCGGCAGTGAAAGACCATAAGAGGCCAAAGTAGACCTACCGAGATCAGCAGAATCTATCAATAGGAACTCTACACCCTGCTCTGAGTATTTAGCTTGCGCTTGCTTGTAGGATTCTAACTGCTCGGCCATGGCAGGACAGTCGGCTCTATAAGCCATTAAAACCAGAGCCTTACTGTGCTGATAGCGACTTAATTGATGGAATTGACCACTCGCATCAAGCAACGCAAAATCGTTTAAGCGGTCCAATCCTGCTAATGCCGAGGATTGGCAGAAGCCAATCAGAATAAGAGTAGAGAAAAAGCCTATTTTTTTCATAAATGAGTAATCACTGTTTACTATTTCCTACCCTGTAACAATTTGTTGAAGTACCAGCACCAAAGCCCGAGTATCATACTGTCTGGTTACTAGACTCGAGTAAAAATGGCGTTTATCCTAACGCCCTTGATAAACGAGGTTCAACTATACAGAAAAATAAGCTTGGATATTCTTAAGTTCAGTCAATGTAGCTCAAAACTTACATGAGAAATCGAATAAGAAATACTTGGAGAGAAGAATAATGCGTACTTTTAAAACAATGATAATGGCTTCTTTATTCAGCCTCAGTGCGACAGTGGCTTTCAATGTCAGCGCTCAATCCGCTGATAATGCGAGATTCCTTTCGTTAGTACCTCCGGGCGGGCTGCCTGTGATTCCTGTTTTTGAAGGTTGGACAGCTAATGCCGATGGTTCAACATCCTTCTCTTTCGGTTTTATTAACCGAAATTCTGAAGGTGCTATAGATCTCCCCGTTGGTGCCTTAAATTTTATTGAGCCAGCTAAATACAGTGGGCTACAGCCAACTCACTTCCCGTCTGGTCGCAGCACAGGCGCTTTCACGGTAACGATACCCGCTGAAGAAAAAGGCACCGATGTGTGGTGGAATTTAAAGCCAGCCGACGGCGGCGATGTCCTTAAGGTTCCGGGTCGCGCTACTTCTGGCGCCTACGAGCTGGACTTCGTCCGTCCTCGCCCACAAGGAGCATTACAGCCACTTGCAGGCTTTGGCACTAACGGAGAACTGAAAGCTGGACTTCAGGCACAAATCGGCGAGCACAATGGATTAGTCAAAGCCGGTGAGCCGGTGGTTCTTGTCATCAATGCAACTGACCCATCTGATCGGGACACTACTGACCCGCGCTTCGAAAAAGCTTTACCAATGGGCGTGACATTCAGCATGTACCAAGGCCCTGGCGACGTAATCTTTGCTCGTCATGAGTCAACCACGGCACCGACTAACCCTTATAAAGAAACCAATCGACGTTTTCGTTTTTGGACAGCACCAGGTGATGATTCGATGACAATTGACGACACAAGTGGAGTTGCAAGAGTCGTCGCTACTTTTACTGAACCCGGTGAGTACATGATTCGAACTATGGTTGATAACTTCCGCGCACCTGACAGCCAGCAGGGCGATCAGTGCTGCTGGACTAACATCATCCAGAAAGTCACTGTTACTCCATAACGCGACACCCAAATGTGTCACGTTATGGCTTTGCCCTAGCTTCCAATACTCAAATGCTAGGGCAAAAACCCTCTGTAAAGCTTGAAATGCACGAATTGCTTGTTTTATGCAGCAGTTTTTGAACTAAAACAGTGCGTTCATTGTTTCAAATTGTTGCACTATAGCACCGATTCGATAGCGATAAGATTGGACATTTAGTAAGCGAAAACCTATTATTTTGGTAATAACGATCAAAAATCTCACTTGAGGAGAAAAACATGAAGAACCTTCAAACGCTTGGTCTTTTAGGCGGCGCAATCACTGCATTAGCTCTAAGTGCGGGCGCTCAGGCCCAAGACGATAAAATCACCTACAACACTCATGTGGCTAAAATCCTCAATGAAAATTGTGTGGTTTGTCACCGTGAAGGCGGTGTCGGCCCGATGCAACTGACCAATTATGATCAAGTGCGTCCTTGGGCTCCGCTAATTTCCTATAAAGTAGCCGAGCGTGAAATGCCTCCATATGCCTACGACCATGGTATTGGCATCCAGGACCTAAAAGGTGACTGGCGCTTGACCGAAGAAGAAATCTCAACTGTCGTTGCATGGGTTAATTCAGGTTCACCTATTGGCGATACTGACATCGTTCCTCCTGCTGCTGATCTTCCAGATCCGGACCAGTGGACGTTTGAAGCCGACTACGGCACACCTGATCTGATCATCGGCTCGATTCCTATGGACATTCCTGCAAACGGAAATGACCTTTGGAGCAAGCACATGGTTCCGACCGGCGTAAACGAAGAGCGTTGCATTAAAGCTGTTCAGGTTAGACCTCGCGGTGACGCCAAAGCGGTTGTTCACCACGCTAACTCAGAAGTTCAAGTAATGAACGAAGACGGCGAGTACGAGTCATTTGGTCAATTGACTGAATACGCGATGGGCAAATGGGGCGAGCTAATGCCTGAGGGCGTTTGCCGCACAATGCCTACTAATTCACGCGTTTCTTGGGACATTCATATGTTCCCAGGTGGTCTTGGCGCAATGGCACCAGGGACTCTCATCAAGGATAACGTAGTAGAAATCGGTCTTTGGTTCCACGATGCAGACTTCATGGCGAAAACAGAGCCATACAAGCAAGATCTTAAGCTATACCAACTTAGATCTGGCTACGAAAATGGTCACCTAATTGTGCCGCCAAATGGCTACACAATGACTCAGGGCTTCCATTCTTTCGATCACCCTGTCCGAATTGATAGCTTTCAGCCACACGGCCACCTTCGTATGAACGCTGCTTCTTTGGAAGTGTTCTACCCAGAGACGGGGCGTACTGAGCAGATTAGCCAAATTTCTAAGTGGAGCGCCACTTGGCACCACAGCCATATCTACAACCCCGACATAGCTCCTTTGCTTCCTGTGGGCGCAGTGTTGGTCATCAAGCAGTGGTACGACAACACGGCAGCTAACGCAAACAACCCTGATCCTGATCAGTGGGTTGTAGGCGGAAGCAGAACTGGCGACGAAATGTCTCACGCATGGATTGCTGTGACTCACCTTGATGACGAAGGATTTGAAAAGATCGTTGTTGAGCGTAAAGAGAACGAACAGCGTTCACTAGCTGGCTCTGATTAAACTCCAGAGTAGATAGACTTAAAAAAGCCGGTTAGTTCACTAACCGGCTTTTTTTATGCCCTGAATAATCTTAAAACCGCCTCACCGCGAAAGAAACCTCGCAATTTCCTCAACTGTTGCTGTTAAAACCGTTGGTTTTTCAATACTCTTAAGCCTCGCAAAGCATCTTGCTAGGAATACTGAATGAAAACCAGACGCGAAGTTTTACAAGGCATGATTATCTCCATTGGCGGCGCATCAATGCTCACCGCTTGCGGGGGAATTGCCTCCGTTGTCCCCTCCGACCAGCCCCAAGGCAGCCGCTTTTATAGCGCAGATGAGCTCGCTTTAGTCTCGCGCCTTGCCGACCTAATCATCCCACGCACCGACACTCCCGGCGCTCTAGATGTAAACGTTCCCGGCTTTTTAGACAGTTTAATGGCTGATTGGGCAAATGCTGACACCCAAAGAACCCATCATCAGCACCTGAACCAGATAACCTCAAATTTGAGTTCCAGCTTTGCCACTCTACCAGACGGCGTTGCTATTCCCTTATTGGAGCAGTTCGATACAGCAGCTTATTCAGGCAGCGGCGACCACCTAGGCTATCGTACCCTTAAAGGCTTGATAACTCAGGCCTATTTCGCCTCCGAGGATGGAGCATTACAAGAGCAAGAATGGGTGGCGACCCCCGGCCGCTGGGACCCTTGCGTCGAAATTACTTAAGCAGAAAGTACGCACTTAGAAAGAACATAATTAGAACTGACATAAAAAACATTAGCTAAAAAGAATTCACCTTCTGAGCAGCTACTAAGCTCAGCTAAGCGGTTAAAAATTGGAAAGTGGGAGTACATGTTTTGACAGATTTTGATGCAATAGTAGTAGGTTCAGGAATGAGCGGTGGCTGGAGCGCAAAAGAGCTCGCAGAGCGGGGACTAAAAGTATTAGTACTAGAGCGAGGCAGCGAAATTGTGCCGGAGCAGGATTTCACAGATCAGGTCCCCCCATGGAAGCAGCCAAACCTTGACCGTATTGCCCAAGACGAAGTATCCAAACACTATTACAAACAGTACCCAGGCGTCTCCTATGCGGTAAAAGAAACGACAAAGCACTTGTGGGTAAAAGATGACGAACACCCTTACGAGGAAGCTGAGGGCACGAGATACGACTGGCTAAGGGGTTATCACACCGGTGGCCGCTCTATTATGTGGGCACGCCAATCCTACCGCCTTGGGCCGCAGGATTTTGAAGCCAACAAGCTCGACGGCCACGGCGTTGATTGGCCCGTGCGCTACGAAGACATTAGCAAATGGTACGATCACGTAGAGACTTTCGCAGGTATCTCAGGCAGCCGAGACGGCTTAAGTCAGCTGCCGGACGGCCAGTTTCAACCAGCCTTCGATCTCACCTGTGCCGAAAAAGAATTCAAAGCCCGAGTAGAGACACAGTTTCCAGGCCGAAATGTCATCCCTGCCCGTGTGGCTCACATCACCAAGGCCACTGAAGAGCAGAAGTCATTAGGCAGAACCAACTGCCAAGTACGAAATCGCTGCCAGCACGGCTGCACCTTTAAAGCTTATTTTTCATCTAATAACGCGACCCTGCCCGCCGCCATGCGCACAGACAACTGCACTGTTATTCACAATGCCATCGTCAAGTCAGTTGAATATGATCCAGAGACCAAACGTGTCACTGGCGTCAATGTAGTCGATTCCAAAACCAATGAGACATTTTTTTATTCTTCCAAAATCATATTCTTAAATGCCTCGGCGATTGCCACAGCAATGATTTTAATGCAGTCGAAGTCGGAAGCTTTTCCCAATGGTTTAGCCAATAGCTCAGACCAAGTGGGTAGAAACCTTATGGATCATGTCAGCGGCGCTAATGCCAGCGGACTCATCAGCGGCTTCGAAAATAAGACCATTTTTGGTCGTCGCCCGGGAGGCATATACATTCCTCGCTACGCCAACATCACCGAAAACGACAAGCCCTATTTAAGAGGCTTTGGGTTTCAGGGTACGGCAGTACCGGTCGGCAACGGTCGCGGCCAGATCGCAGGTATCGGCAAAGATTTCAAAGAATCTCATGGCACGCCAGGACCTTGGCAGGTTGGTATTTCTGCCTTTGGCGAACAGCTACCTAATCCAAATAACCGCGTCACATTGCATCCAAGCAAAACCGACAAGTGGGGCAACCCAATTGCAGTGTTCAATGTTAAGTACAGCGACAACGAACACACCATGTTGCAAGAGGCCCGCAAAGATGCCATTGCCATGTTGGAGGCGGCTGGCTGCACCAATGTTAACGCAGCCCCAGTAGACTTAACTGCGCCAGGCAATCGCATTCATGAAATGGGCAGTGCCAGAATGGGCCGCGACCCAGCCACGTCAGTTTTAAACGGCTGGAATCAAGCTCATGATATACCTAATCTGTTTGTAACAGATGGCGCCTTCATGACATCGGCCGCCTGCCAAAATCCTTCGCTATCTTATATGGCGTTTAGCGCACGCGCTGCAAATTACGCAGCTGATTTGTTGGCCGCTGGTGATTTGTAAGTTCAAGCCTTTACTTTAGTCACAGGCGCGATGAAGATAGGAAAAAGAAGGTAGCGAAAAAATAGAAAAAACGTGGAAAGAATGCAAAAAGAAAACGCATAAAAAAGGGTGGTCCGATTAAGGGCCACCCTTTTTTGTGTTCTTTTTACTTTTCCTAAATCAAAATTAGCTCAATGACTTTCTAGCGCGCGCTTTAAAGATCAGTGATTCGGTGTAGACATCCTGAGGGCTTTTTGCATATCCATACCAATGCGAGAACGATTGCGTTCGGACTGATCAAGCGCCCCAATAGCAGGCCCGCCTTGATTAAAGATTCCACCGCGCAGTGCTGACAATAAATACTCTTCGGTTACCGCAATGCCATACTCTTTATCGGTGTAGGCGCGGATAGTCTCATCCACTAAGTCCCCACGATTCGGCAAGTTTGGATAGGCGATAATATTCGCCACAGCAACTTCCAGCATATTCAAATTATCAATGATCACCGCCGCGTCTGGCGATTGGCTATAAAGCGATGGCGCAATCGCAGGCACAGACGGCATTTCTGTCGGAGCAGGAAACATCGTCATACCAGTTTCTGAGCCCAACTTATTTTTATAGCGCTCAAGTGTCGTGTCAATCTCATTGGCAAACTGCGGGTCTACTTGCCCCAGAACAATCGCCTCTAATGACGCCAGCTGCAGCCATTGGTTAGACCACATAAGTGCACTGAATTTTGGATAGGCTGCCTTTAAACCGTTGGCATAATCACCGCCCAAATAAAGCGCTACCATTTTGGGTTGGCTGGCCACCGCAAGCTCATCGTTGCTGAGGTAACGTTCTACTGCCGCATCGACCTCAGCGCGCTTGGCATCAATAGGGCTGGTCTGGTCGGTATAAATATCGTAAATCTCGCGCTCCAGCCCCCTTCCTCGACTAATCACCGCCGCCGCCGTGGGCGTTAATGCAGAAGAGTTAGCGAAGGCCGAGGTGGCAATCTCTAAGCTGTGCACCCGACTTACATGCTGAGCCAGCTTGATCCTTCCCTGAGTTTCTAACTCAGCATAGGGGCTATCCATAACGATCTGAGCATCGCCAAAGTTAAGGCCTGCCTCAATCATCTCGCCCATGGTCATATTGGCCATTGTGTCTAACTGATCCGCCAGCCGCGCCTGCGCACTTGCGGTGGCTGCGTCAGCATTAATCTCAACCATCAGATCAAAAAGCTGAGCTTGTGCAACATCAAAGGCATTGTAAAGCCGAGAGAGTTCTGGGTATTTATCTTCTAAATTGCCCGCGTGAGCAGTACTCATGGCGCAGACAAAGCCAACAGCGGCGAAACCAGCGGCGCGCTTGGTGATAATTTTGGGCAGATCGAACATGCTCGGTGTCCCCGAATTTAGATTTTTAGCGAAGGAGAATGGTAGGTGCATGGCGCGATAAAGTCCACTGAAACCATGGCAGTTGGCCACGCGCACCATGCTAAACCATTGAAACGCTGCAACAAATTGTAACTAAACAGTCCATTGCCGAGTTTAAAGAAAAAGTACTAGCGTAACCTTAGATCTGAGAAAGTGAATCACTTAGCTGTCCGATTTCATGATCACGAAACTTATAGTCACTCATGCCCTTTAAAGACATAGCCTTAGCAAGAAAACGCCTAGCTCCCGGACGATCAGATTTAGCCAAATACAATTGAGAGAAATTTAGATAACTTTCCCATTGACCAAACCTAGCCCCGGTTCGTTGAGATATTTCCAGCGCTTCGCTTAAATCGGCCTCTGCGCGAGGATAATTTGCCACCTTAATATAATACATAGCTCGAGCATTGAGACCGCTTGGAAGATAAAGCCAATCATTTGAACTTTTAAAAAGCTCTACCTGTTTATCAAGATTTACCTTTGCGTTGGTATAGTCACCATGGTGCATAAAGATTAATCCTAATACGAGCAAGTCACTCGCCAAAAGCGACGTCGAGTCTACCGTAACTTGCCAAGACCTTTGCCCTCGCCATTCGAAAGTCTTAAGCGCCCGCTCTAAAGCTGCATCAGTATTACCAGTATCCAAAAGGAATTTACAATAATACGAACTAACCGTTGGACAATAGACTGGGCAACCAGGGTCCAATTTTGTGATCGCTTCGTCCGCCGCTTCGAAATGTTTTTTCGCAACGGACTCGAAACCAAGTAAATAGCTAATGTAGGCTCGAAAATTCTCACTCGTAGCCGACAGAACTGCATTATCCAGATCCTCCACAATCTTTGAAAAGCTATCTAGCAGCTCTGTAGCTTCATCTAAACGCCCAGCCACAACCAGCATAGAAAACAATGGACCAGCTATATTAGTTGCTTCTTCATATTTTTGATTCTCAATAAACCAACTTAAGCTAAAGTAGCTAGGCTCTATCGCATCATCAATACGACCAAGAAACATAAGGTTTATCGCTGCGCTCACGATTAGATGGAATCTTGAGGTCTCTGACAATCCGGAATTAACCACGGACCACTCCTTAACGAAAAAAGCACGAATACATGCCTGATCAGCATAATGTGACCCCTCAGCAAGGACTGAATATCCTTTTTTAATTTTACGGAAATAAACATCGAATGCCTCTTCAAAACAACCCGCTCTTGTCCCATGGATAACAGCTCTAAAGAGAGGCTCCAACTCGAACATTGTTTTGGGATTATCGACAGCGATATTTTGCAAGAAAGTGAAAATGGTATGGTTACCTTGCTGCCAGATTTCTGGCAAATCCCTGCTAAGTTTTTCTGCCATAAAATCCCTTACCAAAGGGTGACAATCCAACACCAAACTGCCGTTCTGGAATTCTTGAGTTATAATTCGTGAATCACAAAGTAGCTTAATAGCATAAAGCCATTGAGCATCCGTATACTTGGAAAGCTCAGCCGTTAATCCGTCTATGGCCACCGATACACATAACACCTTGAGATCAAGTAAAGACACACCTCGGTCAAACATCCCAATCAAATACAATAGCTCACATTCTGTAGAACCAGTAAACCAATCCAAATAAGCTTGCATCAAACTACGAGCGTGATCTCCCTGGTTCTGATCATCTAAAAGCGAGTTTAACTCACGATATTTACTAATACTCCCCCGGTGAACAACGTTCAGGTAGCCAGCGAGGAGAGATAAGCTGAGCGCATGGCCAGAATGGATTTTGGTAACCTTACTGAAATCCTCAGCACTGCCAAATATGCCCATTGTTCGCAACATCAAAATACTAGACTCGCTCGAAAGGCAATCAACGTACTTAGTCCTGACCCTACCATTCTCAAAGCTCGATAAATCAGCCACCCCAATTCGGGACGTTATCAAGCAAAGACCTGGGTTTTCAAAAGCTAATTCTTTGACCAAAAAGGCAACAGCAGGATTATCTATCTGCCCTGTTTTCTTTCCGGGCGGGTGCTGTAACGGCTCTAGTCCGTCGAGTATCAAAAGTGTTCTGCTAGCCCTTATAAGTTTGACCAATCTGCCCGCTTTCGACCATGGACTTCCTTCTAGCGGGTTCGAGTCACCAAACCAAGTTAATGCGTTCTCTATGAAAAAATCACCTAAAGACTTGATATCTGGCGAAGAACCCTGCCAATAGAAAGACCATGCGTAGACCCTTCTGGCACCTTGATAATTACTTTTAGAAAGGTGAGTAAGCCAAGCATTAACAAGGGTGCTTTTCCCTACACCGCCAAAGGCTACTAATTGCAAAATATTAACTTGTGAGCTTTGCCATGCTTGATCAAGGACAACCAGCTCTTTATCACGACCTAAAACTTGAGCATTTGTAATAGGAAGAAAAGAAACAGATACCTCATCTGGCTTTGTATAGCGACTCTCTTCGTCTCGCGTTATTTTTTTCTTAATCTTTTGTTCAAAATCTTCAAGAGAATAAGTCCACCATATTAGTTCAACAGAAAATATTTTAGAGATTGGCTCAACCTGACAGTGCGGTATCCGATCACCTAAAGTAGTCGATGAACCGTGGATCCATTTACTTATAGACTGTTTAGATATTCCAATGCCACGCGCTAGATCGGCATGAGTTCTATAGTTGGGATTTAATCGTAGTTTATAGATTAGTTTTAGCTTATCACTTAGCTGGGGGTGTTTTTTCATAGACCCTCTTTGGGATACTTAATTTAAGAAAAACAACACTGAGCATTAACTACGACTTCTTCATTCATCAAAAGAATAGACTCCCACGAAGTTTTTGTCGAGCTTTTTATGCCAAGACGTTAATTTGACCTATTTTCAACAGAGTTTTCTATAACCATATCATCAGCGACATAAATAAAAGAATGTGCAGTCCATTTCTTACAAATATTTGGCGTAAAAAACATACCAGAATCGACAATCAGGCCGAGCCATATCTGAATTAAGCGCTAACGAAGAAACCGCATACCGCTGCGCTCTTCGAAACTAAAACTAAACGTTCCTAATAAAAAAGAGTGCAACCGAAATACTGTAATCTGAATACCATTATTAATGATTCATACCAGCCGTATCGGAATGTATCGAAGACCGCGCGATTGACAGCCTAAACCTGCCAACCACCTTTGGCGAAAAAACAGGTCACGCCAGAGGCGCAATATTCTCCTTTGAAAATGCAATTACAGATTGCTTACTTCAGGTTTGCAACGTAGATCAGCACGGACAGGATGTGTGGCCAGATCAGGGTTACATTTAGGATTCGGAAGGCAACGTTTCTATAATTTATCGTCCCAGCGTTCTAACGACCCATCAGCTGAATTTCTGCCAGCACAGGCAAATGACCAGATGGACAGAGGCCATCCCCTTGATCACTTAGCACGCCATAGCGCAGCACCTTAACGCCGTCTCCTACAAACACATAGTCTATTCGTTGCGTACTTTTCCCTAGCTCAACGGTTAATCCGCCAAAAGTTCCATCCGGGCCATGGGGTAAAGATTCGGATTCAAATTTTGTATCGGCGAGGGCACTTGTCATTGAGGCGTTAGGGTCGCTGTCTGGGGTGACGTTAAAGTCTCCGGTGTCCACCATAGGCAAACCATCGCTTAGAATCGCCAGTTTATCGAGAATTAACTGGGCACTGCGAACTCGGGCAACATCGCCTCGGTGATCAAAATGAGTATTAATATGGATAAGATCTTGACCGGACTAACGGTCTTTTAACTTCTCCCACGTGGCGATGCGCGGCAGTGCTGCATCCCAGACGCGACTGGCGATTACGTCTGAGGTTTCTGAAAGCCAGAACTCTCCACTGTCTAAAAGCTGAAAGCGGTCTTAGCGATAAATAATCGGGGCAAACTCACCTGTGCTCTCGCCGTCAATCCGCCCGTTGTTGCAGCCCACACCATACCAAGCATAGTCAGGCAGCAGAGTCTCAAGTTCAGTCGATTGACCTCGTAGTACTTCTTATGCCTATGAGGTCTGCACCATGTAAATTAACCACGCTCACAACCATAGCCTTGCGGTGAGGCCAATCGTAGTCACCATCGCTGGGATTGTTGTAACAGATATTAAAACTCATCACTTAATGCTGTCAGTCAGTCTTAAATCAAGAGGGATTGGTTCGGCGGCAAAGCTGATCTCAGCAATCATTAAGCAAATGGCAATAACTGACAGTTGGGTAAACTTCATATGTCTGTGGCTTGGTTGCGGTTGCGGTTGCGGTTGCGGTTGCGGTTGCGGTTGCGGTTGAAGTCGAAAGGAAGATAGATAGATAGATAGATAAATCAAGCTTATTCGCTTAGTGAAAATAGCAAAGGCCCAAGACTACTCCCAATCCACGAAAGGAATGTTGCTAGCTCAAGTCCAAAACCCAAGCAAACAGCAAGCCACCCATTTTCTTTGAACTGGCGCATGCTGTGGATAGGAAGATTTCCTAGCTGAACTGGCTAATCCCCAAGCCGCTGGCAAGATTAGCCGATCTTCATTCGGCGAATCAATGCGACATTGCCTCCAGTAATTAAGATAACTCAGTCCCGTAAATCCTGCAGATTCAGTAGCGTCTCAATGCATGCCTGTGCGGCTTCGGCACCCTTTTTATAGAAATGCTGGCTAAAAAAAGCGATGTGATCTTCGGTTTCTTGAAATTGATTGGGTGTTAGCACAAGCGACAGTATTGGTATTTCTGACGCCAGCTGAACCTTCATCATTGCATCGAGTACTGTCTTTGCTACGAAGTCGTGCCTGTATATGCCTCCGTCGACTATAAGGCCGGCGGCAACAATGATGGCGTACTTCCCGGTCTTGGCGAGCAGCTGTGCTTGCAGCGGAATTTCTAAACTTCCCGGCACGTGAAATCTATCAATTTGATCTTTAGCACTATCGCCAATAACAATCTCACCATTAGACAAGGCAAACTCGAAACCGAGGTAACTTTGTTCAACGATTTCCGGGTGCCAAGAGGCTTGAATAAAGGCAATCTTTGATTTTTGTATCTGATTCATAGCGAAACCCTAAATATTAAAAAAGCTAGAATCAGGGCGCATAGAATCACTTGGCCTGTGCGAGGCTGTGCTTTTCCATTCTCTATCATCCGGACTATAACCGTCGGCTTCGGATTTAAACCGAATCTGCTGACCCTGACTGTTAGTCAGGCGCTCGCGGGCTTTTTGTAGAGGCAGCAAACAAAGCTGCACTGCAAATTACCGCCGGTGGGGAATCTCGCCCCGCCCCGAGAACATCGCTAAGCAAGTAAAGCCTAGCCAGCCGAATTATAAAGTAAATTCAGAATAAGCCAAGCTTCCTCCTAGCTCGCCTTTGCCGCGCCCCTCCTATTTCTGCTGCCGCTACTGCCGCCACTTCAATCCCCTTACTGCCAATTCAAGCTAACAACGCAGTTCAAAAAGTAAATCCAATAACAGGACTCATTCCCACGATGCAACGGCTTGATTCAATAAGACTCTGGCTCTCCAGCCCATTAACTTATATGCTCTGGCGATCTATTCATTGATAAGATATCTGAGTCCTGTGAAATTTTTAGCTAAAAAGTTAGTCGCCCCACAACTGGCAGATCTAGAGCCTTACCAGTCCGCAAGACGCATCGGTGGTCAGGGGCAGGTTTACCTCAATGCCAATGAATTACCGTTTACACCTTACGCCATGCCAAGCGGTGAATCTTGGCAGCGCTACCCTGATTTTTTGCCTCAGGAACTCGCCAAACACTATGCTGACTATCTAAGTGCCGATCTAAGCCCTGACCTAAAAGTAAACAGCTCCAAAGTGGTCGCCGTGCGCGGCGCAGACGAGGGTATCGACTTACTAATCCGCACATTTTGTCAGTCCAGAATTGATGGGATTCGAATTCAAACTCCTACTTATTCCATGTATGAGTTTATCGCCAATGCCCATCAGGTAGCCGTTGAATCTATCCCGCTGTCCACCAACTTTACTCTGGCGATGGAGGAAAACCTCAAGCCTCAACAAAATCTAAAACTCATCTTTATTTGCAACCCCAACAACCCAACAGGCAATTTATTATCTGCAGCTGACATCCTCCGCATAGCAGACCAGCACCAAGACACTGCTTTGATTGTCGTTGACGAAGCCTACA
>Ga0307488_10003318_pt1 | contig 13489 bp, 12 predicted proteins | sample SB02metaG_FD_202248 | JGI IMG/M metagenome (GOLD analysis project Ga0307488, IMG submission 202248) | Sea-ice brine microbial communities from Beaufort Sea near Barrow, Alaska, United States - SB 0.2 | ecosystem: Environmental > Aquatic > Marine > Coastal | place: USA: Alaska | collected...
CGTCTTCGGTGACCTCGTTGGGCTCGACTCCTCCGCTGATTTCGCTGAATATTTCGCAAGGGGCATCGAGCTACCCTCATGTCTCTACCGGAAAGCTGGTTGCAGTTCACACACTAGATGCTCAGCTGTTGAGCCTGGCTCAGAAATTAGCCGGACCTAAAGAGGACCGGTTTCTAGGTGATGATTTTGAAATAGGACCCGAGTCGGTGCCTATTTTTACGGAAGCCTCAAGCGTCATGATGGCGAGAGTTATCAATAAAATCGAAGTGGAGTCAAACGCCGTGGTGATTTTGGCACTGGAAAGTGCTCATGTGACGAGAAGCTGCGAACAGCCCCTTGTTTACTTTCAACGCGGTTATCACACGATAGGCGACCGTTTGCAGGACAATTTCTAACTAACCGAGTCGGTCCCAAGTAGGGCTTTTAGCTCTCCAAACAGGTCATGCCCCACCGAGACCCGCTGCGGCAACATAAAGTGGCGATCCGATGATCCCACCAACTTCACCTGCACCTCGCACGGTCCCGGGTTGGCATCAAGAATTGCTCCGAGTTTTAGCAAGCGTTCCTTGGTAGCCAGGCTGTCACTAATTTTTAGTTTCAACACCCCGCCCTGCTCACGTCCGGCATCGAGAATGTCTATGGAGTAGGCCTGCATCATCATTTCCTCGTCGCGGCGAGAGACCCTTCCACGGACCGAAACAGTCTGGTCGGCAACCAAATGCTCTCGGTTCGCAAGATAAGTTTTGCCCATAAACATTATGGAAATTTCACCGGAAAAATCCTCCAGGGTGATCTGACCGTACTGATTCCCGCTGGTGCGAGCCACCTTGTGCTGAACCTGGGTGATTAGGCCCGCCAGAGTAACAGTCTCGCCGTCTTGAATGTCGCTTTGTTTGAGGGCGATCGTCCCCATATCGCTGTTACGCATCAGCATCGACTCTTGTCCAGCAAGCGGATGGTCCGAGACATAAAGGCCGAGCATGTCTCGCTCATTGGCGAGAAGATCCCGCTTAGTCCACTCTGGAAGATCGGGAACTTTTACAACGGAAGGATCATCATCCAGGATGCCTCCGAAAAGATCCACCTGCCCATTAGCGGTTTGCTTACGCTTTACGCTGGCGGTCTCAATTGCTTCTTCAAACACGGCCGTCAGTGCTCGTCTGGTGTGACCAAAGGAATCAAATGCCCCTGCTTTTATTAGAGACTCGACAACTCGCTTGGTGGCTGCCTGCTGACCCACGCGAGTAAGGAAGTCATCAAAACCACTAAACGCTTCTTCAGTGCGGGCCTTGATGATCGACTCAACAACGTTGTGACCAACGTTTCTCACAGCCTCAAGACCAAAACGAATGTCGTCTCCAACAGCTGCAAAGACCCCAATTGATTCGTTCACATCCGGTGCCAAGACCTTGATTCCCATCCTGCGGCACTCGTTTAGATAAATGGCCAGCTTGTCTTTAGAGTCTCCAACGGAAGTCAGCAATGCCGCCATGTACTCGGCGGGAAAGTTAGCCTTTAGATAAGCGGTCCAGTAGGAAAGCACTCCGTAACCAGCCGAGTGCGCCTTGTTGAACGCGTAGTCAGCAAAGGGCAAAAGAGTATCCCAAAGGGCGGTGATCGCCGGCTTAGAGAACTTGTTTTGCACCATGCCTTGGCTGAAAATTTCAAACTGCTTAGCCAGCTCTTCCGGCTTTTTCTTACCCATTGCTCTTCGAAGAAGGTCCGCTTGCCCAAGCGTGTAACCGGCGACCTTCTGGGCCGCAGCCATTACCTGCTCTTGGTAAACAATCAGACCGAAGGTTGGACCAAGAATTTCTTTGAGTGGCTCGGCCAATTCAGGGTGAACTCCTTCAATCTCCTGCAGTCCGTTTTTTCGCTGCGCATAGTTGGTATGTGAGTTCATGCCCATTGGTCCCGGACGATAAAGCGCAATAACGGCGGAAATATGTTCAAACTCACTGGGCTTCAGGAGTCTCAGCAGAGCTCTCATATTGTCGCTGTCCAGCTGAAAAACCCCGAGAGTGTCGCCCGAGGACAGTAGGTCAAAGGTGTTTTGATCGGAGTTCAGATCCAGGCTCTCCAACACCACCGTTTGACCACGGTTTTGCAAGATGTTCTGAAGCGAATCATCTATGACCGTCAGGTTTCTTAGTCCTAGAAAATCCATCTTCAAGAGACCCAGCTCTTCGCAAGGAGGCTGGTCAAACTGAGTGATTATGGCGCCGTCTTCCTCGCGCTTCATAATCGGTATCACGTCCATTAGTGGCTCAGCGGACATGATTACTCCCGCCGCATGGACACCCCACTGACGCTTCAAAGACTCGAGGCCCTTGGCTAGCTTGAACACCTCTTGGCTCTGAGGATCGGTCTCAATAATTTCCCGGAACTCCGCCGCCTCGGAGTAGCGCTCAGAATCTGGATCTACCAGATCATTCAGCGCAATGTCTCTTCCCAAAACCATCGGCGGCATTGCCTTTGTAAGGCGCTCCCCCACTGAATATGGCAATGCCATGACACGTGAGGCATCCTTCAGGGCCTGTTTGGCCTTGATGGTTCCAAAAGTGACGATTTGCGCCACTCGATCGTCACCGTATTTTTGAGTCACATACTTAATGACCTCAGAGCGTCGGCGATCGTCAAAATCAACATCGATGTCAGGCATAGAAAGTCGCTCTGGATTCAAAAACCGCTCGAAAATCAGATCGTGTTTTAGCGGGTCAAGCTCGGTGATACCTAGGGCGTATGAGGCCAGTGAGCCAGCCGCAGAGCCCCTACCCGGGCCCACTCGTATTCCTTGGGCTCGTGCCCAGCGTATGAAGTCAGAAACCACCAAGAAATAACCGGGGAATCCCATGGATTTAATTACGTCGATCTCGTAGGCAGCTTGACGCTTGTGCTCATCGGAGTATCCGTCCGGGAAGCGAGTGTTCATGCCGTCCCACACCTCTTTTTCCAACAAACCAGCCTCAGTTTGACCCTCGGGAACCGGGAATCTAGGCATGAGGTCGCGCTTGGAAAAATCAATTTCACTTCGCTCAGCAATCAGAAGCGTGTTGTCGGCTGCCTCCGGGATTTCAGCAAAGAGCTCTCTCATTTGCTTAGCGGATTTGAGGTAGTACTCCTCAGATTGGAACTTAAACCGATTTGGGTCATCAAGATTCGATCCAACCTGCACGCACAGCAAAGCGTCGTGAGCCACCGAATCTTCCTTCTCGGTGTAGTGCAAGTCATTTGTTGCAACCAGTGGCAGCTGCAGGTCCTTTGCAAGGCGAAGTAAGTCGTCCCTTACTCTTTTTTCGATCTCAAGACCATGATCCATGACCTCCACGAAATAGTTACCTTCGCCGAAAATGTCGCGGAATTCCGCCGCAGTATCCAGAGCCTCTTGATATTGACCCAGTCGGAGTCTGGTTTGGACCTCGCCACCGGGGCAGCCAGTGGTCGCAATAAGGCCTTTTCCGAACTTGGACAGAAGTTCGCGGTCCATGCGTGGCTTGAAATAGTAACCAGAAAGATAGGCCTCTGAGGAGAGTCGAAATAGGTTCTGCATGGAGTCATTGTTCGTCGCCCACATTGTCAGGTGGCTGTATGCACCACCTCCAGAGACATCGTCTCCCCCTCCGTCGCCCCAGCGAACGCGAGTCTTGTCTTTTCTGCTGCCAGGCGCCAGATAGGCCTCGATGCCAATAACCGGGTTTATGTCGTGGGCTTTTGCTTGCTTCCAAAATTCATAAGCGCCGTGGTTATTGCCGTGGTCGGTAATAGCGATGGCTGGCATTTCAAGCTCAGCGGCCTTTGCTACGAGCTGCTTTATCCTGGCCGCTCCATCGAGCATGGAATACTCGGAGTGATTATGCAGGTGGACGAATGACTTATCAGACATTTGCCACCTTTCTTAGACCCCTATGTTAGATGCGAAAGTCGACATCGCGGAGGCGATTGAGGGCGATTTCTAAATCAATTGGGTATTCACTTTCGAATTCGACAAATTCCCCAGTTGCCGGGTGATCAAAGCCAAGGCGTTTTGCATGCAGCCACTGCCGATCTAGATCAAGAGAAGCTGCCAGTTTTGGATCGGAACCGTATAAGGGGTCGCCGACCAATGGGTGCCGAAAATGAGAGAAATGAACCCTAATTTGGTGGGTCCTGCCTGTTTCCAGGCCTACCTTCATCAGCGCTGCTGCCGGAAGAACCTCAATGGTCTCGTAATGAGTCACTGCAGGCTTGCCTGCAGCCGAAATAGTGAACTTGTAGTCATGTTTGGTACTGCGCCCAATTGGCGTGTCAATGGTCCCACGGGACGGCTCAGGGTGCCCCTGCACCAATGCATGGTAAGTCTTTTTTACAACACGGTCTCGAAAGGCTTGCTTTAGAACCGAATACGACATCTCGGATTTCGCAAGCACCATAAGGCCGCTGGTTCCCACGTCAAGCCGCTGAACGATACCTTGACGCTCTTGAGCACCCGAGGTGCTCAAAACGATACCTCTAGCCATCAGTACGCCCGGCACCGAAGGCCCCACGAACCCCTGAGAAGGGTGTGAAACAACACCGGATGGCTTGTCAATAACAACTATGTGTTCATCTTGAAAAATAATCTTCAGCGCTGCAACATCTTCTGGCTGGACCGAGATTTCTCGGGAGACCTCCTCGAGAACAACCTCGAGCACGGCATCAGCCACCAACCGATCAGACTTTGCAACCAGAATGCCATTCTGACTGACAGCGCCCGCCGCAATCAGCTCTGCAACATGACTGCGGGAAATCCCCAACATTTTTGCTATCCCGGAATCAGCCCTGGAACCTGCCATGTCCGGCGGGACAGGAAGTAATTTAGGCTGCACGTCCGCCGCCTATTTCATCTCCGCGAACTGTTTGTATGACAGCCAAAATCACGCCTATTACTAAAAAAGTGTCGGCCAAATTGAAGATCGCAAAATTCAACGGAATTTGAATGAAATCCACTACGTGGCCATTGAAAAACTCTGGAGCTTTGAAAGCCCGGTCTATCCAATTACCCGTTGCTCCCCCAAGGACAAAGCCGCCTATAAGCGCCCAATAGCCCGTCTTGATCCGCGGACTGAGCACAAGCATTGCTATCACAGCGACCGTCGAGATAAGAGTTAGAACCCAAGTTGCTCCGACTCCCAATGAGAACGCGGCCGCATCGTTGTAGGCAAGCCGGAACCTTAGAAGATCACCGATTACTTGAACAGATTGGTTTGTAAGGTTTGCTTCCGCCCAAAACTTAGTGGCTTGGTCAATTGCAGCAATGCTAAAAGCGGTCCCAAGGAATATCAGTAATTTCCCGGCTCCGCCCTTACTTCTGCTCACCCTCGGAATCGTCAGCTTCCGTCATAGTCGAATCTTCTGCTTCAACCGAAGAGCCTGAGGGGCTACTTTGCTCGGCGGGGGCAATCGTCGCGACAACCTCCTCGCGAGTTAGCTGGTCCAATTGATCTTCGATGTAGCGACGAAGTTGCTCACGGTAATCTGCCTCAAAGAGTTTCAACTCTTCAATTGCCTCAAGAGCGTTCTTGCGCTCAATTTCAAGCTTGCCGAGTACCTCTCGAGATTCAGCCTCAGCATCCCTTACCAACCGGGCAGCTTGCTCTTGACCATCTCGAACCAACTGGTCGCGCTTGACTTGACCATCTCGAACGTGGTCCTCGTGAAGCTTTTGGGCCAGTTCAATGATGCTCTTGGAGGAATCCGTCCCCTCTAGGGAGCCATCCGAAGCAGGGTCACTTGCCTCAGGGAAAGATACGGCTTTCGCCGGCGCAGCCAGGGAATCGTTCAGCTTGGTGCCGCCGGCTTTTAGGTCTTGGTTTTCTGTGACAACCCGACGGAATTCAAGAACTACTTCGTCAAGGAAGTCATCGACCTCGTCCTGGTCGTAGCCCTCACGGAACTTAGTAGTTAGAAATCTCTTGCTGAGAATGTCCTCGGGCAGCAGCGCCATTTTAAACCTCTTCTAAATTTTTTTACGGTGAGCTGTCCCTATGTTATTGGCAGTTAGAGTCCTCTTGCAAAGCTCTGAAGAATTAAGACCGCAATAAGCAGCACGGTCCAAGCCAAATCCAGCGCAATTGGGCCGAGTCTGAGCGGAGGTATAAAGCGTCTAGCGAACTTTAGTGGCGGATCGGTGACTGAATAACAAAGGTCAAATACCGGTAGCAGTAGACCTTTCGGTCTCCAACCACGATTTACGCTCATCACGAGCTCAGCGATGAAGCGGATGATCATCGCGTAAAAAAACAGCTGCAGCACCCAATAAAGAGTGAGTCCGATTATTGACATGCCTCTAGGAAATGTCCATGTTGTCCGCATCCGAGGAGTCAGATTCAGCGTCAGAAACAATTACGTGAGAGGGGCTAAGTAGAAAAACTTTCGGAGTGACTCGTCGAAGGTGACCTTCTAAGCCTTCCTTTAGACCGAGCATGAAGTCCCGCATTTGTTTCGCGTCAGCTTCGCTCATGGCACCAATGTTTACTATGACCGGAACTCCGGTGCGGAAGTGAGAGGCAACCTCTTTAGCGTCCGCGTAAGTTTGTGGCTCAAGCGTGATGATTTCGGACATGTCCGAAGACCGACGCGGACGAGGTGCGCTTGCACGCGGTTTTGCCGTATCCGGCTTAGCGCTCTCCGAGCTGCCGAAACCAAAGTAATTCATCGTCGAACTGAGAATGCCCATTTACTACTCCTAAAGTTAGCTAAAGACTATTAGTTGTTTCCGCGTGGGCCGGTAATTGCGCTACCAATCCGCACGTGTGTCGCGCCAAGTTCAATTGCCACTTCGTAATCGGCACTCATTCCGATTGATAAAGCCTTGGCTTCCGGCGCAATTTGCTGCAGTTCACGGCTTATGCGAACGGCAGTTTCAAAATCGACCCTTGGGTCAACATCTAGACCCGCGACTGCCATCACCCCGAGCAAATTCAGCCCTGGAACCGCTAGAGCCGACTCGGCAAACTGCTTGACCATTGAGGGATCCAGACCACCGCGGTTTAGATCCTCGGTCAAATTCAGCTCAATGTAGCAATCAATTTGAGTTTCGCTTGCGGCAAGTTGTTTTGCTATTTCCTTGAGCAGGCTTGGTCTGTCTAGTGAGTGAATAGTTTTGGCATAACTCATCGCGCTTTTGACTTTATTTGACTGCAATTGACCCACGAAATGCCAATCAAAATTGGAATTCGGCCTGAGAAGATCAAGCTCCATAGCCTTCGGCTTTGCCTCTTGGTCCCTATTCTCACCAAAGCTGCGGTGACCCAAATCCGCTAGTTCAGCCACAACAATGGTCGGATGCGTCTTTGTAATGACTATTAGCTCTACGTCCGAGCCGTGCCGCCCAGCAGCCGAGGCTGCCGCCGAAATACGGTCTTGAACTTCTTTGTATCGAGTTGCTAGTTGGCTCAACGGAAGAATTCAGGCAGGTCCAGGTCGTCTCCAAAGTATCCAGGTGTAGAGACCTTTTGCTTGGCCTCTACGGCCTCTTCTGAATCTTCACTGAACTCAAAGCTCGGGGCAGTAACTTCTTCAATTTCTAAGCCTTGCGCTTCCTGGTCCCCTGAGGCAGTTGCGGCCTCGGAAGCTGCGGCTAGAGCTGCAACCCCCAAAGCGCTTGCTTCAAACTTGCGATATGTGGGCTCGCCACCATCAAAGCCGGCCGCTATGACGGTAACTCTGACTTCATCGCCCAGGGTGTCCTCGATGGTCGCACCAAAGATAATGTTTGCCTCTGGGTGAACTGCTTCTTGGACCAATCTGGCCGCATCATCAATTTCGTGGAGACCCAAGTCCGAAGCTCCCTGAATTAGAAGCAAGACTCCGTGAGCACCCTCGATTGTTGCTTCCAAAAGCGGTGAAGAAACCGCGATTTCAGCAGCTCTCACAGCTCGATCTTCGCCCTTAGCGGTTCCAATGCCCATGAGAGCACTTCCAGCGCCCTGCATGACCGACTTCACGTCGTTGAAGTCCAGGTTTATAAGGCCCGGAACAACGATTAGGTCGCTAATGCCCTGGACTCCAGCACGCAAAACATCATCCGCGGTCATGAAGGCCTCTAGGGCTGAAATCTTTTTGTTTGTCATTTCCAGCAGGCGTTGGTTTGGAACCACAATCAGAGTGTCAACTTCTTCGCGAAGCGCGCTGATACCTTCGTCAGCCTGAACTGCTCTTCTTTTGCCCTCGAAATTAAACGGACGGGTTACCACACCAACTGTCAATGCACCCAGACGCTTAGCAATTCTTGCCACGACAGGAGCTCCACCGGTTCCGGTTCCTCCGCCTTCTCCAGCGGTGACAAACACCATGTCAGCACCCTTGAGAGCTGCTTCTATCTCGCTCTCGTGCTCTTCGGCTGCTCGGCGCCCTACTTCTGGATCTGCTCCAGCACCTAGTCCACGGGTTATGTCTCGTCCAATGTCTAGCTTTACATCTGCATCGCTCATAAGGAGTGCTTGGGCGTCAGTGTTGATAGCAACAAACTCCACGCCACGCAAACCAGACTGAACCATCCGGTTCAAAGCATTAACCCCACCGCCGCCGACGCCAACTACTTTTATTACGGCCTGGTAATTCGGGATCTCTGACAATTCTGCCTCCTTGCGAAAACCCTCAAGCTAAGGCTGAGGCTTAGCTTTTGGCAGGGTATTCAATTTGCCGGTAAAAAGTAGGCTGTTATCCCTTGGAATAGCGCCAAGCGCTCGGGCGTGTCGGAAACGAAAATTACGCCTGCTAATTCGGGTATTGGACCACTGGGGAATTGGGAGAGCTAACGTCAATGTTGAGCGCGTCCTTTACTCCGGTGGCAAGAAGTGAATCGAGCACTTTAGCCTTCAAAAGCCCCTCATCGGTAGAGCCCCAAAAAACCGTGAGATTACCCTTTCTAAGCACGAGCTTGGAAGTAAGGGCTTCGGAAACCTCCACTGAGAAAACCTGGCTGTAGGTCTCTAAAGGCAGTGAAAACAGCAATTTCACCGCGGTTGAGTATCTTGGACTCTCTATCGGATTACCATCGAACACCAGAAATGGGTACTTCGAGATTTCTTCGGTGGCAGCTATTTGAACGCCGGCTGCGTCATAGAGGTAATTCTTTCCAGATCTCACAAGTATCAAGATTGGCTGTCGTTCTCTTATGTTCACGCGAAGAGTGTGGGGAGGTTGAGCCTGGGACGTAAAAGTTTCGATTAGCGAAAATCCACTAAGAAGTTTCGCAATTTCATCGTCACTAATGGTTGTCATTGGTCTGTCATAAAGCCCAGACAGCGCAGACTCTAGCTCGACGGACTCTATTCGTTCGTTCCCAACAAATTCAATTTTTTCAACCGCGAGCATGGGGGTGAAAAAACTCGCTAGGACAACTGCGGTCAAGGAGACTGGGGCTACAACTGTCAGGATTCTCCCCCACAGCCCAAACGCTCCCAGCCTGTTTGATTTACCGGGGGATTTTACGCCGCGAATTCGCCTTCGCTCTTGGCCCAGTAGCTCGCGCTCAGGACGCTTCAACTACGTATCCAAAGCATCAAGGAGAGCAGGCACCATCTTATAAATGTCACCGCAACCCATGGTGATTATGAAATCTCCAGGCATTGCGATCGCTGCCGCTGCTGCCGGAACATCGTCCCAGTTGCTCACCAGCCTTATTCCCGGAGCTTCGGTGGCCGCATTGGTGATTAGCTCCGCAGTCACACCCGGCTCCGGGTCTTCCCTGGCGGCATAAATGGACGTAACAAGTGAAAAATCGCTAATTTTCAGCGCTTCGGCAAACTCCTTGTAGAAAATTCGGGTTCGACTGTAAAGATGCGGTTGAAAAACAGTAATAAGTCGACCTTCACCAACACTTGCCTTAGCTGCCAGAAGCGCAGCAGCCACCTCAGTTGGGTGATGTGCGAAGTCATCATAAACGCTTACCCCGCGCCGATCTCCGTGCAGCTGGAAGCGGCGATCGGTGCCCCCAAAGCTTGCCACTGCAGCAAGCGACTCAGCTAGGTCAAATCCAAGTCCCAGCAGAACAGCGACAGCTCCGGCAGCGTTTTGAGCGTTGTGCTCGCCCGGAATCTTTAGCACGGCTTCAGCACTCTGATCTTCGTAGCTCAGGCTAAATCTGACCTTCGGACCAGAAGCATCTAGTGAGCCGATTTTGAGATCGGCGTGATTAGAGACACCGAAACTTATTATTTTTTTATCCTGAATCATTTTTGTGACCTGTACAGCACCGATGTCATCCGCGGAAATAACAACAAAGTCGCTCGCACCCTCGGCAAATTGGACAAACTCGTTCTGAAAAGCCTCTAAGGAGCCGAAGTGGTCAAGGTGATCGGGATCCACGTTTGTAATAAGAGCGATTGCGGTTTTGTAGTGCAAGAAACTGCTGTCGGACTCATCGGCCTCAATAACAAACTCCGCTCCACCGCCAAAGCCACTTGATGCGCCAAAATCTTTTATAACCCCGCCGTTGACAAAACTAGGATCAGCGCCCAGTTTTCCAAGTGCCGTTACTACCATTCCAGTGGATGTCGTCTTGCCGTGAGCACCGGCCACAGCAATTAATGAGTACTTAGAGGCAAGGTGAGCCAACAGCGCTGAGCGGTGCAGGACTGGCAAGCCCGCCTCAATCGCCGCCAGCAGCTCCGGGTTTGTTTCCCAGAGCGCGGAGGTGACAACGACGGTGTCAGCGTCGCCCAAATTTGCAGCGTCGTGGCCAATCGTGATCGAAATACCGAGACCCTCAAGGGCGTCGATGTTTGGGCTAGTCCTGACATCGGAACCCGTGACTCGCGAACCCATTTGAACCAGCAACCTAGCAATTCCAGACATGCCAGAACCACCGATTCCTATGAAGTGAACGGTTCCTAAATCATCGGGGATGGGCTGACTGAAATCTGGTTTAATCACGAGCCCTAGTATCCATCGCTTCGAGAACAAATTCTGCAAGCCGCTCTGTCGCATCGATAATCGCCTCGGATTTTGCAGCCTTAGACATTGAAATCAAGCCCTTCTTGTTGGAAATAAGCGGGATCAGATTGCTGGAAACATAATCGGCATTAAATTCGGCATCGGGAATGATCAGACCGCCGCCAGCCTCAACAATGGAAGCCGCGTTTAGCCGCTGTTCGCCATTACCCACGGGATATGGAATGTAGAGGGCTGGTAGTCCGGTTGCTGCAAACTCCGAAACAGTGGACGCCCCAGCCCTAGAGACAGCAAAGTCACTCGCCGAAATAGCAACGTCCATAGCCTTGCAGTAAGCCATGCGGCTATAACCAGCCTGCGAAATATCCTCGAGATTTGCCCTGTCCCCAACTATGTGCAGCACTTGAATGCCGGCCGCATTTAGCTTGCCCAAGCTTTCGGCAATTGAGTCATTAATACTTTTTGCCCCCAACGATCCCCCGGTAACCAAAAGGGTCGGCAACATCGGATCTAACCCAAGCTCAATTCTTGCCTGCTGTTGATCGTAAGCCGAAACAGAAGCCACTATTTCCCCGCGAATTGGCATTCCGGTGACCCGAGCGCCCTCCAGATTACTGTTTGGAAAGGTGACCGCTACGAACTTAGTGAGTCTCGCTCCCAATTTATTTGCGAAACCTGCCAAAGCATTGGCCTCATGAACTACCAGCGTTGTTCTCGTGAACCAGGCCGCCAAGTAAGCCGGCGCGGAAGCGTATCCCCCAAAACCAACAACGCAGTCAATCTTGCGAGTTCTAATTACTTTGACAACTTGCGCACTTGCAAGCATTAGTCGAAATGGGTAGGTAAAACTACCGAAGGACAGCCTCCTAGGAAGCGGAAGCCTGGGAATGGTAACTAGCTCGAATCCGCGGTTTGGGACCAACCTGGATTCAAGACCCTCTTTTGTACCAAGCGCAATTACCTCGTGCTTCCGATCCCGAAGAAGCTCCCCCAGCGCCAGCAGCGGATTCACGTGTCCTCCGGTGCCGCCGCCAGCCAATAAAAACCTGGTCATCCATTACTCCGACCAAGTTTCAGTGTTCGATCTCGCTCAACAGCCAGAACGACACCAATACCAGCCAAAGTGGCAATCAGGGACGAGCCACCAGCTGAAATAAGAGGCAGTGGTACTCCCAAGACTGGCAATAACCCAAGAACAACAGAAATATTAATAAAGGCCTGTAAGACCACCCAGAGCATGACTCCGACTACCAGGTTGCGGCTAAAGGCGTTGTTCTGGTGCTTGGCAATCGAAAACATGGTTAGCCCGAGAGCAAAGAACAAAAGCACAACAAATAAAGCGCCTATCAGGCCCAGCTCTTCGCCAATTACGGCAAATATGAAGTCATTTTCAACTTCCGGGATCCAGCTCCACTTGAGTTTGGAGCGACCGAGCCCGGTTCCCCAGATGCCACCTGAAGCCAGAGCCCAGGTGCCCTTTTCGTACTGCCACATAACTCCCATGGGGTCAGCAGCCCCTGGGTTGAGCCACGCACTAAAGCGAATAAGTCGTGAAGGCGAAATCATGACTAGGCCAAAAGCGGCCACTACTCCGGCGAGTGCTATTCCAAGAAAATACGCCCAGGGCATGCCGGCTATCAGAAAAAGTCCAATGAGGGTAACCGCCATTACAACACCGGTGCCCAAGTCCTTCCCCAGCACTGCAACAAGCGCCAAAGCCCCGACGGAAAACATGAAGACTCGACCCCATATCTGACGATTTCTCAATGGATCATCGGTCAACTGTGCCAGCTGATTTGCAAATGCGAGAATCAAGCCCAGTTTTAAAAACTCAGAGGGCTGGATGTTGGTGAACCCGATGTCTAGCCAGTTTCGGTTTCCATTTATCTCAACTCCGAATAAGACGGTAACCAACTGCAAGCCAAGTGTTATGTAGAGAGCCACCAAGCTAGTTCGGCGAAATAGTCCGATCGGGAGGATGGAAACTATAAACATCGAAGCCATGCCGATGATTGCGAACAAGCCCTGTCTTAGAAACGTGCTGCCGGCGTTGGCGGTTTCTTTAAAGCTATCCACGGCCGAAGCGCTTGCGACCATTGCGAGGCCAAATAGCACAGTCAGGATTGTGAGGCCAAGAAGCAGGTAAAACTGCCTGGATTGCGCACGAAAAGACTGACTGGTGATTTGTCTCAAATCGGTCATTTCGCACCGAGCTTTCTGACTGCTTCTACGAACTTCTCGCCACGCTCGACATAGTCCAGAAACTGGTCCATGGACGCAGCCATCGGAGCAAGCAAGACAGTGTCCCCGGGCTTGGAAATTTCAACTGCCAACTGGACGGCTGAGCCCATGGGGTCATTTTTCGCAGCCAAGACAACCGGCAACCCCGGTAAGTGCGCGCTGAAGAGCCCCTCCAGTAGTTCGGTTTCAGCGCCGAGCAGAACAACACCGCGAAGTTTTGCTCCGTGGCGAATGATCAGCGGCTCTGGGTTTACCCCTTTTAGCAAGCCCCCGAGAATCCATACGACCGATTCAGTTGCACCCAACGAAGCCTCGGCGGCATGCGCATTGGTCG
>Ga0307488_10003319_pt1 | contig 13489 bp, 10 predicted proteins | sample SB02metaG_FD_202248 | JGI IMG/M metagenome (GOLD analysis project Ga0307488, IMG submission 202248) | Sea-ice brine microbial communities from Beaufort Sea near Barrow, Alaska, United States - SB 0.2 | ecosystem: Environmental > Aquatic > Marine > Coastal | place: USA: Alaska | collected...
TAAGAGACTCACTGGCATAGGCAGTCCAAAGTTCAGACACGTAACCAGCAGCTAGGGCGGTAGCGTTTTGAGATGATACTAAAGAACCAACATTAGCAGAGCCTGATAGGTGTAGGTCTTTGTACCTTGCACTGCTCATACCTAAGTTAATGGCTGCATCTCTAGCGGAGTTAGTTCCTGTGCTATGAGGCACAATAGCGTCTGACCCTTGATAGAATCCTATACCAGTGTCTCCACCGCCAATAGCTAAAGAGCCGCCTTCAGTACCAATACTACCAACGGTATTGCCTGATTTATCAAAAGACAGCATAGTCCCGTCACTGTTATCTCTGCGGAGAATTAGTGCGGCACTATCGGTACGTCTTGAATACAGTAAACCATTACCTAATATTGTTGTAGCGTTAGCATCATAAGCAGTTGTGCCTCCAACAATCACGTTGCCTGAGCTGTCTATGCGCATACGTTCTGCGCCACCACCAGAGCGAAATATATTAGTATCACCATCAAGGTAATTAATAGAAGAACCTCCATAGCCCATAATAAACTGAGTAACACCTGATTTAGTCACTCTAAATTTATTTAACTGAGGGTCAACACCAATGCCCACGTTGCCACTATTATCAATAGTAACCTTAGGGGAACCTTCATAGTCAAATGTAAGGGCAGTTTGTGCGGCTGTAATATCCCAGTTTAGTGTTGAAGAACCGCTAGAGGATAAGGCGAACTTTAACGCTGCTTCATTATAACTTCCAGCCGAACTATTATGGCTTTGCACTTGAATGGCGTTACTTGCATTAGAGTATAGGGATACTTGTTCACTTGGCGAGCTTGTCCCTAGCCCTAAACTTTCAGCACTAGCGTCCCAGAAGAACTTTGGCGTAATCCCCTGATCTTCAAAAAATGAGATGTCTCCGTTGCCATCAATTTCAAATGCTTTGTTACCAGCCGTATATACCTTATATTCGTCCGTAATAAAATGAAGCAAGTCAGTGCCGTTGCTGTCCCATTTAGCAACTTCTCCGTTAGTGTTGTTCATTCTCCAGTGCGTTCTACTGCTTGCAGAATCTTTGCCTGTCGTTATTGTTCCAGTGTCTACTACAACACCAGTAGTTCCTGCGACCGAAGCATTACCATCAACAACAAGACCATCAGCAGTCACCGTACCTGTAACGTCTACGCCTGTGGATGTGGTGGCTAGTTTTTCTGAGCCGTTATAATAGAATTGATTGCTGCCGCTATCAGTAAAGCGAGCCATGAATTTTGAACTATCGGCATTTATCAAGTTGATAGATGTAGAGGCCAAAAGACTTAGGTTACCAACCCCTGTATCTTTGATAAAACTATTACTACCATCATGGTAAATCTGTAGATCATCACCCGCACCAAACTTAGCCTTGACGTTATCGCCGTGAGCTACATCGCCCGTTAGTGTGCCGCCAGCTAAAGGTAGCTTAGTAGCAACCTCTGTGTCTACATAAGACTCTTGTGCGTAGCGAGCATCACTATCTACCTTATTATAGTGATCAGCTAATTCAAACGTACCAAAGGCTTGGATGAATACCATATCATTTAAAGAAGCACCTACGTCTAACACCACACTTGTACCGTTAGTGGCTGTATAGTCTGTAGCAGCCAATAGGATACCGTTTAGGTATACCTGTAAATAACCCACATCGTAAGTCGCTGTGAAGGTCGTTTGACCTGCCGTGGCTGTATACTCAACTGAGTTCTCTACACCATTGATAGCTGATCCAGCATTAGCCCATCCAAGTGAAGTGTAAACCTTCATCATATCTACAGACTCATTAAACCATAAGTCTCCTAAGTCAGGAGAAGCAGGGGCTGTAGCAGATGATACATACTGACCAGTGAAAGAAGCTAAAGAAGCTGCTGCACCAGTAGCACTTGTACTTGCCTCAGAAGCCTTAGTAGTAGCTGTAGCTGCACTTGCCGCACTAGCACTAGCTGAGTTAGCTGCGTTAGTTGCAGAGGTGGCAACACCTGCTTCACTGGCTGCTGCATTAGTAGCACTTGTACTTGCTTCAGAAGCCTTAGTAGTGGCTGTAGATGCAGAAGTACTTGCAGATGCTTGAGAAGCCGCTGCCGCTGTAGCTGAGTTAGCTGAAGCAGTAGCAGATGTTGAAGCATTAGAAGCACTGGCAGCACTTGCTGATGCACTTGATGCACTGGCTGATGCTGACCCAGCGGCTGCTGTAGCTGATGTCTCTGCATCGTCTTCAGAACTCTGGGCATCTGTGGCGCTTGAAGAAGCACCAGAGGCACTTGCTGAAGCACTGGCAGCACTTGCTGTAGCTGACGCTTGACTAGCTGTAGCTGCTGTTTGGCTAACTAGAGCTGCCGCTTCCGCTGCCTCTGCGTTAGTCTCTGCAGTCTCTGCATGAGTCTCAGCAAGTTCCGCTGCAGTCTCCGCTGTCTCTGCATTAACCTCAGCTAGTTCTGCTGCTGTCTCTGCAACTTGAGCTGCGGTAGCACTGATTGCTGCTGCTGATGCACTTGATGCTGCGTTAGATGCTTGAGTGGTAGCATTAGTTTCTGCTAACTCTGCAGCTGTCTCTGCAACTTGAGATGCCGTAGCACTTGTAGCTGAGTTAGATGCCTGTGTAGTTGCAATGCCAGCCTGTGTAGTTGCTGTTGCTGCTGAACCAGAAGCCTCAGTAGCTTTGGTCGTAGCGATGCCTGCTTGGGTAGTAGCTGTTGAAGCTGACCCGGCAGATGCTGTAGCACTAGTTGCACTTGCTGTAGCTGATGTAGCTGAATTACCCGCTTGGGCAGTTGAGATACCAGCTTGAGTTGTAGAGATACCAGCCTGAGTAGTTGCAGTTGATGCATCAGTACTTGCAGATAACTCTGAAGCTTCTGCATTAGTTTCTGCTAACTCTGCTGCTGTCTCTGCAACCTGAGCTGCTGTAGCACTTAGTGAGGCTGCTGAGGCGCTAGATGTCGCACTACTCGCTTGAGCCGTAGCTGTAGACGCTGACGTAGCGGCTGCCGTGGCTGAGTTGCTTGCGTTACTTTCGCTTCCTGAAGCAGCATTCGCACTTGAAAGGGAGTTAGCTGCTGATGATGCTGATGCTGTTGCTGATGTCTGTGCATTGGTCTCGTTTATTCCTGAGTTAGTTTCACTTAAAGCTGCTGCGGTTTCGCTAGCTGCTGATGCTGATTCACTGGATGCTGCTGCTGATTCACTAGATGCTGCTGCGGTTTCGCTAGCTGCTGCATTAGTTTCTGAAGTAGAAGCTTCGGTGGCTTTGGTTGTAGCAATACCAGCTTGGGTAGTTGCTGTTGATGCTTGAGCTGTAGAGATACCAGCTTGTGTGGTCGCTGTAGCTGCACTAGAAGCTGCATTAGTTTCTGATGCGCTAGCTTCAGCTGCCTTAGTAGTTGCTATTGCGGCATTAGATGCAACAGAAGCTTCACTACCAGCTGCGTTAGTCTCACTTGTTGATGCTGCTGCTTGACTAGCTGCTGCGGCTACTTCACTCGCTTCTGCATTAGTCTCTGCAAGTTCTGCTGCAGTCTGTGCAATCTTAGCAAGGTTAGCTGCGTTAAGAGCTGTGGGAAGTTCCCCCGGAGTTTCATTAGCAAATGAACCACCTTCTGCTGGCTTTGATACCAGTACTCCATCTTCTGTTGAATAATTAATTGCCATCTAATAACTCCTTAAAATTGTTCAGACACTTCGTATGTGACTCTGTTAGAAGCACCCAAGACTCTACGTCTTTTCTCTTCTCGATTTAACTCTTCGATACCCATAAGTTGCTTTTGCATGAACTTATTAGATTGCTCTTCACTCCCAAGATACTCATGGGCGTACTGTAGGGCACCCCATAGGAGAAGCCTTTCGTTATCATCTCGAAGCCAGTTGTACACTTCGTTACCTGTGTAGTACGTTCCAGATCCTATAGGGAACTCGAAGGCACCTGTATCACCTACAGAAGCATCTGTGGTATTGCCAGCATCTATGTTAAGTTGATTGACCACATACACAGCGTCCATATCAAATAGCCTGCGGTAGTAGTGCATCTCATAGACGTCACCTACAGCAGATGCTGGGTAGAACTGAATCTTATTTCCCTTACGTGTAAAGGAGCCAGTACCCTTTGTGGTGTACTGATCATTGAAAGATCTCATATCAAGCTTACTATCAAACACTGTGATGTTACCTGCAGAGTCTTTTACACTGAACATGATAACCTCAGCGAGGTCTGGTGGAATCTGGATTTCTACATCACCAGCACTAGTTGCTGCGGGATAATGATATGTGTGCTCCAAAGGAGGGATGCGCAGCTCTCTGTAACAAAGGTCTGCAGAGTAATCAAGGAAATCAGAAACAAGTGAATCACTCAGGATTGAGCTATCTCTATTTGCCCAATCACGAACCTTCGAGACTAGCGCATTATACTTTGGAGTTGACATATATATTTATCCTCTATTAGGGTTATCTCCGAGAATGACCATGCGTAAGCAGGGCGGGATACTCTGAGATTATAATCTGTTTAAGTTTATTGACTTTTTGTTGGTCACCCATAAAGTCAGATGCATTAATATCTATCTTGTACTTTGTAAGGATATCTATTGCAACAATATCGGGTATGATTGCAAAGGAACGGTAGTTCTTACCGCCATTATTCTGCTCATAAGAATCTCTTGATTCTTTGGCGTAATCAATGTATGCACTAGTGTCCTGTGACAGAGAGAATCTATTCTGATCCGTCTTAACACTAAAGCTATGTTTGTTGTTGTCTTGTGACTTAAAAGCCATGACAGTGTCCTCCTTGAAAAATAAGGGGTCCCTATTAAGGACCCCTTTTTAGGTAGGTTGGATTAACCAGCCAAACCAACGATCAAGCCACAACCAGTAGGGTTGCGAACTTCTAGTGTGCACTCTTCTACGATCTGACCGATAGTAGAGTCACCTGATTGACCAACTTCAGTCTCATGTAGAGGACGCAAAGTGGCAACGTTGTACCACTGTGGATCATATACAAGACATGAGAAGTCTTTAGAGCTTGAAGTACCAGCGTTAGCATCAGTGTCATGTGCTAGACCCATGATGTAGTTAGGTACAATCTTGATGGTTCCGAAGTCGGAATCATACAATTCAACAGACTGGCGAAGCTTGCCTGAGTCATCAATGTTACGCTGTACGTTGCTGTCAGCAGCCTGTGCCTTAGCAGAGAACTTACGCTTGTTTGCAGGTGAGCACATCATAGTGGTGGCTTTACCGCCTTCCTCATAGATGGTTTGCATCACGTCATCAACGTGGCTTAACTCAAGAGCAGCCAAGTTAGCGTCAGCAGTACCACGAGCGATAACACCAACAGTACCAACACCCTTAGTGCCCGGTGCAGTGTATGCAGCAGCAGATCCAGCGTTGATTACGTTTACGTTAGTGAATGCCTGATAGCCACCCATAGTACGAGTACCTGAACCGTTTGAAGAGTTCCAGCTGTGTACCAAGTCATGCTCAACGTCACGGCGTAGCTCAGTGCCACGCTTCTTCAACTGGTAAGCATACTCGTCTGCAACGCCAGCTTGATCAACTGCGCGCTTAGAACCAGATACTTCAACAGTCTTAGAGTTGATCTGAGTGTAGTTACCTAAACGAGTACGAAGTGGTTCTGCAACCTGAGCACCGTCAACAGTAGCGAAGCTTGAACCTTCAGCAACTGTGTTAGAACCCGGAGAAGCCAATTCGTCTGTTTGCCATTCGTGAAGAATGCCTTTAGACTTGGTCTTGCCAATTGAGCTAAAGAAAGGACTTTCGTCACGAGTGATTAAGCTGATGAAGTTCGATAGATCTTCACGCTCAGATACATTCATTCCGTTAGTGCCAGCTGCGGCCTTAGGGCCACCTGTTGTAAAATTACGTCCTGCCATTTTATGTTTTCCTTATAATTAAGTAGTAAGAAGTTATAATATTAGCGGAACTTGGAAAGGTTCTTTAAGAAATCTAGTTGATCCCCTTCAGTACCTGTGCCTGTAAGAACTTTGTTACGAGTGTTGAGGTTTGCTTTCTCTTTCTTCTTGTTCTGAGATGGACCCTTTTTAACAGGGGATGATTTAGCTTTAGGCGTTGCCTTTCGCTTAACCGAACCCTTAGTGGCCTTATGCTTCAGCTGTCGGTAGTCATCAATAAACTTGATAACACTTGCATCACTGATCAGAGGTAGAAGTGCTTCTGGTATTCCCTCTTCAATAGCAAACTGCTGTATAGCAGCCCTATCATCTTGGAAACCCGGAACGAGTTCTGCAATCTCTTTATTAAACCTTTCAACTACTTCTTTCTGTTGAACATCAAGCTGTGCTTTTTGTTTTTCATCAACAGCTTCAGCAATACCCTCACGCTTCTTTCGAGCGCCCCAGTATGCTTCTTGAGCAGTTTCACGTTTATCTTTTAACTCGGTAAGCTCATAAGTATCCCCGTTTTTACGGGCTTCCTTAATCTTAGTATCAATATCATGATACTCACTTGCAAGTGTGTTCTCCTCTTGTTGGAGTTGCTCTTGCAGTAGTCTAGCCATACCGCTTAGTTCTTGGAGCTGTGACTGTTGTTCAGTTTCAAACTCCTTCCGTTGTTCGCTAATCTTGTTACCCTTTTTAGACAAGCTTTGATCCGTTGCATATCCTTTACGGAGATCCTCAAGTGAAAGGTGTAGCACCTCTCCATCAATCTTAACGGGAACTTTATAGTCCCAGTCAATCTCCTCTTCCCCTAGTAAATCAGATTCTTGGGCAGACTCAGCGTCATCCTCATCTTCATCACCATCAGAAGTGTCATCTTCGTGATCGGTTGTATCGTCTTCATCTGTACTGTCTTCTTCGGGTGGTACTTCATCTACAGATTCTTCCGGACCATCATCATTATCATAGTCTTCTGGTAGATCATCCTCAAGTCCCAAATGCTTGGCCATTGGCCCCATCGGTACTGGAATGTCATCAAAACTTTGGTGCTGTTGGTCAGCATTGAAATTAGCATCATCTCCAGAAGAGGTAGAAGCTACAGTGTTTTCGTTGCTCATAAATTATTATCCCTGTTAGTCCTCGTTATTTGGCTTTCTTCTTAGTTGCTGCAACTGGTACCGCAATAGGTGCGTTGTCCGGGTGCTTTGCAATAAGAGCCTGTACATCAATGAGTGCAGACGACATAGCCTGTAGGGTGTTGGCATGTAATCGACTTTTCTCATTGCCCTTTCCAATCTCTCGGATCAGGGATACTCGTGACTTTTGTAAGTCTAGTTCAGCCTTGTAAAGCTCTTCTAGTGAATTAGTTGGAATCATTATCTTGTTCCTCATCTTCTAACGGTTGGTTATCAATAAACGCTGCGTTGAAACCATAGGTCTCAATGTTAATCAGGCGCTCCTTAACTGAGCCTAAGCCCATTGCTACATGATATAAATACTCTCGCTCTTTTGTACAATGAGCTTCAGTGTTTAACCACTTTAAAAATAGATCTGATAGGATCTCTCCATAAGCTTCTGTAAAGAACTCATCCCTTTCTTTCTTAGAAAAGGTAGCTCTTGATAAAGCATTTTTAGCATCCCCGAAGGGGCTAGGACGATATGTGCCGTCAGTCTGAATTTGGGCCTTGACCTTCTTGTCAATGCCACCCTTATATTTATTCATTAGATTATCTCTTAGTTAAATAGATGGGGTCAGTTATTTAAAGCTGAGACCCCGCCAGCTTAGATACAGTATCACCTCCTTGCATCTCAGTAGGTATTCCTTGCTGAGTTTGTGGACCTGTATCCGCAGTGGATTGTAAGCTCATTACGTTCGATACGAGCTTTTGTGCCTTTGCGTACAGGGCATCAGTGCTAGTCTTAGCTGGCATGGCTTGTTGATTCTTGCCTGCTTCTAAAGCTAACTTAGTCCATTCTTGTTCAGACTTATCTAATGCAACCATAAGCTGCTTAAGATTATCTTGAATGGCGTTCTGGGCCTGCGTATTTGTATAGTCAATATTAGCTTTCTGTAGATCTAGTGCTAACCTTTGTGTCTCCTCTTCGAGCTGCTTAGCTTCCGCTTGAGCTTCCTGATCACGTTTTTGACCTTCTTCTGCTTTAGTCTTAAAGTCCTCTGTGTTGACATCAATTAAGAAATCAAGAGGGTCTAAGCCTAATGCATCAAGTGCATTCACTGCTATTGTTGAAGCTGCAGTGGGAGAAACAACTGCACCTGCTCCAGCATCTCGTAGAGCTGGTAGGATTTGTGTTCCAATCATTTGTAGCTTTTGTAGTACGGTCTGGTTACTGGAATCCCCAACATCTGCTTCAACAGTCATATACTCGGTTTCGGGTAAATCATCTATTAACACATCGAGATATCGGGCATTACCAGTATAGTCTCCAACGGACTTGCCACTCATTTCCTTACGCATTGTCTTGTAGATACCTTCAAGGAGTTCCCGTCCACCGGTTTCCATGAATCTACGAGCAATAAATTGAATACGTAATTGAGCAGCTGACTGCACTTGTGACACTTTCGATTCTGAGTTTCCAGACACATAGAGAGCATCATTAAGACCTTGGGCTGCTTTAGACAGACCAGTGGCTTGTTCTTTGTGACCTTGTAAGAACTGTAACAAGGGTACTGTACCTGTTGAGATTTGCTCTGGTGGCAAGGAAGCCACGGCACCCTGAGGGCTACCGTTAGATGCAATGATCTGTTTAGGTTTCATGTTTTGTAATGCAGAGAAGTCAACTACGTTGGGATCTGCAATCTTAGGTGCATAGTTTGTTAAGTATGTATTCTCAACAAAGCCACGTAAGATAGCTGTAGATGCTAGTGTAGCTGGACGAACCATGTCTGCCATTGACAAACCTTCAAGTTCAAATGGAATCTCGAAAGGTGTAAAGGTAGCAACAGGGATATGGTCTGCATCTTCTTCTGAAAGAATAGTATTACCTACTCGTACAAAAGACTTTAGCTCAGCAATACCATCACCATCCCGGTCAACATAGGTCCAGCATCGTAGAACTACGGCTGACTTAGTTGCTTCAAGCTGGCTGTCATCACCAGATCCAAGAAGAAGGGTAGTACCTATGGCACGTTTACGGGCAAGAGAGTCTGTGTTTAGCTCAGTGGCATAACTCACATTCTCTTCAACTGTTGACCAGTCAATACCCTTAGACGCTATAGGCCAGTGTTCTCTTATCTCTGAACGAGTTAACTCTTCTTCAAAGCCTACAAAAGATGCATCATGGATACCAGTAGCGCCTCGTGCAATACGTAAGGTCTCAGGTGGCACTGCAGATACAAGGGTCTTATAGGTACTTTTAGTTCGCTTTAAACGTACAGCTAAGTAATTACCTGTGGTTTCATCTAAGTAGATGTCACCTGTAGTTTCAATCTCTGGGTCTGATAGAAGCATATCGAGGGCTGTTGAGCCAATCTCGTCATACTCTTCAAATGTAATCTTTTCTTCAACAGCATAAGACCATGTCACTGCTGATAGCTTCCACATCAAGGCTGACTTGAGCCAAGTGTTTAAGGTTGACCAACCACGGTTCTTAGAGAACAAGCAGTGGTTCACAAGCTCGGAAGCTGCAGTGGCCTTATGGTATGCTAATGGTGTCTTATCGCTAGGCTTAAACTTAGCCAACTTGTTGTTGTCAAACAATAGCTCTGACAGAACTGCAGTGTAACCTTCAATAGCTTCAACAGTATCCGAGGATACAATCTTAGATACACCTTGTGGCTGTAGGTGCCCAAGAGGTAGCATTGCATATTCATAGGTTGATTTCTGACGTTCATCAGATAGTTCAGAAGTGTCTAGGAAACTCGCACTAGATTCTGTTAGTTGATAATCTAAGAGTACGTTAAGACTTTCGTCTGTAACCTTAACCTTAAACCCTTCTTCATTCTTATTTGTCATTTAAAGACACCTCTTAGCTGTGTACGCGTATGTGAGCATCAGCTCACTCTTTCTATCAAATTAGGTGGTTTCATTACTTTTATTTCCCAGATATGAAGAAACCATAACAAAATATCTTATAGTGGAGGACTATAGGAAAACTGTTGTAGAGAACCCAAAGGCCCCTCGGAAAATAGAGGGACCCTTAAGTTTCTAAAGCCAATGAGTATTGTCTACTTCAAAGTGTCTGTTTTTAAAGGACACCTTGGTACTAGACAGTCTGTCTCCATGAGTACGTAATACTTCAAGGGCTATTGCTGTTGCTATTACCGTATCATCATTACAACCTGATATAGCATTTGTACGACCATTTTCATCAGCTACATAATCAAGACATTCTTGAATTATCGTAGGGGATGCTAGAAGGATATCATCATTCTCTATTGCATTCTTAAGATGACCTATGATCATAGGCTTAGTAGCTTGAGTGGTTCTCCAACCAAGTCTCGTACCCTCCTCATTGGATATGTTAGCTACTTTAGTTTGATGGTATAAGTTCACGTAATCCATTTGTTTTAATCGGTTTAGTGTTGCTATACCTAAGGAATTAGATTCCACTGCGGTTAGAGCGTTGTTGTACATCCTACCTAAATAGAACAAGAGATCACCATACTGAGTAGGGTCGATTTTGTTATTACGGTAGACAGCACAGACTTCTCTTTCCTCATCGAGGACTACAGCTGCTGAGTAGTCTCGTCCAACACCTAAGGCACAGTCAGCTCCGATAATGAAGTTACTGTCAAACTTAGGGAACTTGAAGATCTCCAAGAAGCCTTCTCGGTGGTCCTCAAACATACATGAATCAATACTGAAGTGTTGTTTCTTTTGAACCTCTTTAGGTTCCATGCCCATCAACTTCTCAGTATTAAATACGTTAGCACCCGAAACTATAAATGCTTCTTCTGCTGAAGCTGGGTACTCTTGACGGAATTTATCCAGACCCCCTTCAGCTATCTTAAGGCGTCTCCAGTACAACTGTTCGATACCTAAGCCATGTCTTAATTGTAATTCTTCTTCTTCCTCTGTAATTGTCTCTGAGAACTCCTCAGGGTTAAGAACAGTTCTCTTGTATTCAGGCATAAGGAACCAAGGAACGAATATGGGGATATACTCATTCTCACCAGCTACTGCACCCTTCCACAATCTATGGAACTCATTACCCACGCCATTGGCTGTGGACTCTAAGATCACTTCGGTACCATCTGCTTGTGAGATACCTTGGAATAAACCCGCCAGTATCTTTGCATCATGAGTCCAGAAGGCTACTTCCGATAAGTGAGCTATTGTAGGGGTAGTACCACGACCAGCCTCAGGAGAGCCTGCTGTGTACAAACGGTACCCGGAGTCATTATGCTCAAAGCCAATCTCCTTAGAGTTAGACTTCTTTAGTATCGGTGTAAACTCTGGTCTCATGTACTGTATGATATTCCGTGACATGGCAAAGAGAGCATCAGATGTTGCTGAGTCATGTGCCATTACAACTGACTTGTTAAAAGGTGTTAAGTAAGACTTCCAATAAACACGCCCTGTAGCGTACGTTGAGAGTCCCATCTGTCTAGCTTTAAGTATAATAGCTCGAACCTTACCAGTTTCCTTTAGCTGCTTCTCTATAGCATCATCAACGATCTGCTGTGCTGTATTGAACTCCAGGGGTATGAATCCCTTAGAGGCGTCTTTGGGTAGTATCCGGATCTGTTCGGAAGCAAAGGCTTGGTAAGAAGTTTCATATCTTTTCAGATCCTTACGCTTCTTATCTTCAACAGCAAATGCTAACTTTTCTCTATTTGTTAATTGTTTAGTCACTATAGTCCTCCAAGACTTGGGGTGCCCCCATCGCAATACACAAGGGCAATACAAATATATATTACTCTGGACTCCTAAGAGAGACCTAGTAGGTGTATAGGGTATCCCTATAGTACTCCTAGAGATCCCTTATATATAAAGGTTAGAGTATGTCATAAGTCATTCCCCTATGGACTCCATATACACTCCCTATAGTATCCCTAAGGTACTCCTTAAAGAGGGGAGGGGGTATATGAAATAGTATATCTATAGACTACAGACATACAGTTACCTGATGTAGTGACTCTGGGACCCCCTCAAGTCCCATAAGATAGTACTATAGACAGTAACCTAACCATGTCTATAATCCATCTCTCACTACATCAGTGTTCTTCTATAAGGTACTTAAAAGAATAATACTTCTATAAGGTACTTAAAAGAATCCTATCGGGTCTTTAGGGAGTCTATAGATTAATCCTCTCTATATAGGTACCCTAATTATATTCAGGGACCCCCCTCTACTCCCTCAGGACTCCCTCAGGACTCCACTCCCCTATAGCATTCCCTAAGATTCCCTAAGGCTCATAGGGTTCTTGTGGGTTCTACAAGGACTACTATAGTATACTGGTAGGGTACTGGTAGGGTACTGGTAGGTACTGTAGGGTATAGCCTTGACCTTAAGATGGGGTAGTGTCCTTGAGGGTGACAGAGGGGTCCTTAGGGTATAGCCTAAAGTACTCCCTAAAGTATCCCTAAAGTATCCCTAAAGGTACTCCTAAAGTACTCCTAAAGAACTCCCAAGGGTACTCTTATACTGCTCCTTCTAACAGTACATCGGTACTACTACCTTAGACATAGGGTGCTATGAGATTCTTTAGATATAGACATAGGGTGCTATGAGATTCTTTAGGGACAAGCCACGTAAAGCTCTGTGTCTGCGACCCCACTGTGGAAGTTAATTAACAAAGGGTTTCACTATGGAAAGCTTCAAGGTAGTAATAGCAGGTGGTAGGTTGTTCTTAGACTATGAGTTGATGGTCACCACAATGGATCGTCTATTGAATCGTAAAGTAGCTGAAGGTTATGATATTGAAGTCATATCTGGTACTGCTAAAGGAGCTGATACAATGGGTGAGAAGTATGCAGAACAACGTGGGTTTAAGTTGGTAAGAATGCCAGCTCAATGGAGTACTCATGGTAGATCAGCAGGGTACAAAAGGAATGTGGCTATGGCTGACATCGCTGATGCTGTTGTTGTGTTCTGGGATGGTAGTTCTCGTGGCACTGAGCACATGCGTGATATCAGCCTGCACAAAGCATTACCAACCAGAGTTATAAAGTATTAACAAAGGAGTATGAAGATGGAAGTATATATAGAGCAAGTATATGTATGGGCAGATGGTACGTACTGCCACGAAGAGGATCTGGAAGAGTTCTTAACGTTTATGTCGGATGATTATGTACTGAAATACTTCGATGATACCATGTAAGATACCTGTGACTTCCCTTATGTGTTACTTAAGGGGAGTCCTCGTTCTTCTCTAACATAGGGTCTGCGACCCCATTGTGGAAGTTAGAGGAGTCATCATTCTTCTCTAACATAGGGTCTGCGACCCCATTGTGGAAGTTAAGGGTGTTCTCTTTCTTCTCTATCAATTCATTAATCCACCAAGTGGAAAAGGATCTAATTATGTCAGACTTTAAAGTAGTTCGTAATGTTACAATCGTTAACTCACGTATTGCAACACCAGTTACCCGTGACTTCGGGT
>Ga0307488_10003320_pt1 | contig 13486 bp, 13 predicted proteins | sample SB02metaG_FD_202248 | JGI IMG/M metagenome (GOLD analysis project Ga0307488, IMG submission 202248) | Sea-ice brine microbial communities from Beaufort Sea near Barrow, Alaska, United States - SB 0.2 | ecosystem: Environmental > Aquatic > Marine > Coastal | place: USA: Alaska | collected...
TCATGCGTGCCGAGTATTTGCGCGATCAAGATCACGTGATTAATACATTTATGGCGCGTATTGATGAAACGATATCGGGTCAAACCGCGCAATCAGGTCAGTTAAGTTTAATGGATGATTTTAAAGCACGATTAGCTCGCGGCGAAGTCAATGTACACCACCACCATGCTGAGTTTCAGCCAACGCCGACTGATGATCATTCCGCGGGACAGGAGCCTTCAACGGATAAAGAACACTCGCACGGGCATTCGGAGGATAAAAACCACGCGCCTGATGATTTGCATAGCCATTCTCACAGCCATAGCCATGCACCCTATAAGCATATTGGCCACCCTAACGGCCCGCGTACGATGGTCAACGACAATATCTGCTGCTGTTTTATGCGGCAGTTCCCACAACATATTATTGATGAAGAAAAAGCTGTTAAGGTCGAGCTACCCGGCACTCCAGCGTGTAAAAAGTCTCGCTAGCGCTTGATCATCAGTGTGCTCATAAATGTCTACTCACAAGTGCTTGCCCAAAGCCCCTCGCTTTACTGCATTTATTATATGAGGGGTAATAATGTACGAAGCCGCGTTTAATTTTTTTCTTGCTGTTGGCATTCAGGATAAAGACGTGGCGTTACTTATTTTATCGAGGGAAAATAAAAAAAATGTATTCTCGGTTCAGGGTAACTTGGTATTTACTCTGCCTGTATTGCATCAGTTGTTAATGGCTTATAGTGATCGCGTGAGTTCCTCTTATGTGGAATTTCGCAAGATACTGTATGCAAGTGAGCTAAATGCGCAGCTAGCAGAGCATGGCTATCATATCGCCCTCTATCAGTCCTCGCCAACTAATCATGTGGACAGTAATTGTTATTTTTTTTCTAGGCTACCCGCTTAGGCGATCAGCTCCAGTCAATGCCTAAGTCCATTAGGCTTCTAGTGAACAATCATATGCGCTAATCTTGATTAGCTGCTACAATCGCATTCAACGATTCAGGTGCTCTATATAGCTTTTATTTACGGCGTCTTTCATGGCGTCTCTAATATAGGTGGTAAAGAGATAATCGGGAAGTACGGTAATGGCTATAGGCTCAATCCGTCGCTGCCCCCGCATCGGTATAAGAGAAACCTACGCAGATTGCCAAAGGCAATGTAAACCACTGAGCCATATTGTGCTTGGGAAGGTGTAGGTCTTACTGTGATAGTGGATAGTGCTCCGGTTCTATACCCTATCGTTTTTCTTAGAGCCCGAATACCGGCCTGTTTTATCACTTCATATTGCACGGTGGGTGCATAGACAAGGTATTTAATTATGACAACACATATCACATCACATTCTTCTCTTCAGTCAGTCGATGCGACATCTGCTAGCACCATGCGTTTACATAGTATGGGTGCCATGATGTTTGGTCTTGCACTGGTATTAGTCGTCGGCTTTTTGCCTACGGCGGCAGCCCATAATGCGGCGCACGATACGCGACATGCATTAGCGTTTCCTTGCCATTAATAATGTCGCTAGTCTGCTTGTTTTTTGCTGAATTCTCAGGGTAACCTGAAGAATCTATAATTTGTCAGGGGTTTCTTAGTAATCCATTAACCGTATGTAGATTACTCGTATAAAAATCTCGCTATCCATAAGACATTAATAGATTTTGTAACTCCTCAGCACTGTCCGTAACTGTTCAGATTACAGTCAAAGCTGTGCTGAGCAAGGCGGAAAATTTGAGTTTACAAGTGTAAATGATCATTTTTTAACGTAGATCAGCGCGATTTTGAATGTGAGCTGGTAGATATTAGACTTTTATCATCAGTTGCCCCTGTCCTAGGAGATATATTATGTTGTTTCGTCGCATTATTCTTAATGCTATTTTTGCCGGTATAGCCGGAGGCTTATTGTTAAGTCTGGTGCAAGTGCTCACGGTGAACCCCATTATTTTTGCTGCCGAAGCTTACGAAATGGTTGGAACTGAAGCGGTCGCTTCTCATGCCTTAGAAACCTTACCGGAAACGACGCCAAATCATCACGGCGATGAGCACTCCCATTCCGATAGCCATAGTCATTCACATGATGCGTGGGCGCCTGCTGATGGTGCAGAGCGAACCGGTTATACAATATTTGCCAATATCTTTGTGGGTATTGGGTTTGCCGCTGTGTTGTTGTCGATCATGACGCAGATACAAGTACAGGGGATTGCGCAGCTTACGATAGCCAAAGGTTTTTTGTGGGGCCTCGGCGGTTTTATGGCATTTTTTGTGGCGCCAGGCATTGGTATGCCCCCAGAGATTCCTGGGATGATGGCCGCACCGTTGGAGCATCGTCAACTATGGTGGGTGTTGGCTGTACTGGGCATGGGTTTTGGTTTATTGATTTTGGCGTTTGCGCCTTTGCGCTGGAAATTAATCGGTGTGGCAGCGATAGCATTGCCTTATGTGGTGAGTATTCCGCATTTTGAGGGTGTGGCATTTAGTCACCCCGACCCTCTAGTAGTGGATGCCTTAATCGACCTACAGCAACAATTCATTTTGTTTAGTGGCCTGAGTAATTTATGTCTATGGTTAATCTTGGGTGGCAGTTGTGCATGGTTACTTAATCGTTATGTGCTGAAAGACGCCAACTTGGGTGATAGTGCTCATGCCGAATCTGTCTAGTCCTATATCTAATAACCGACCTAATACCCCACCAGGTAATCTATCGGTATTTCAGTTTCCTTTTACTGCGGTGGCAGGGCAGCGGTCGTTTAAATTAGCCTTGATATTATCGGCGATTAACCCAGCGATTGGTGGCGTGTTAGTGAGTGGCCCGCGTGGCTCTGCTAAATCAACCTTGGCTCGTGGCTTGGCCGATGTAATGCCAGTTCACGGCCAGCCATTAGCGAGCAATACATCATCGCCTTTCATTACGTTGCCTCTTGGGGCAACCGAAGAAAGTGTCTTGGGCACTATTAATTTACAGCAAGTATTACAAGAAAAAACCGTCGAATTTCAAGCTGGTTTATTAGCAAAAGCGGATGGCGGCATTTTATATGTTGATGAGGTGAATTTACTCGCAGATCATCTAGTCGATTTATTATTAGATGTATCTGCCAGCGGTGTTAATGTGGTTGAACGTGATGGTGTTAGCCATTCCCATCGATCACGTTTTGTATTGTTAGGAACGATGAACCCCGACGAAGGCGAATTACGTCCACAGTTGCAAGATCGTTTCGGTTTAGCTGTTGAGCTGAATGGACAATATTCCATCCAAGAACGTATGGATATTGTGCGTTTACGTGAGCAGTTTGAGGCCAACACTGATACCTTTATTCAGCAATACGCCCAAGCGCAAGCCCAATTACGATCACGTATCGTGCAGGCGCGGGAACAGTTAATACAGGTTGAATGTGCTGATGAATGGCGTGAACAAATTGCCATACGTTGTGTAGCTGCTAATGTGGATGGCGTGCGTGCGGATATTGTATGGCATCGTGCAGCGGTTGCACATGCGGCATGGCAGCAGCGAAACGCAGTCACAGAAGAAGATATTATCGCGGTAGAAGAATTAGTGCTAGCGCATCGCCGCCAGCCTGATACCAATCCAAATAATTCATCCGGACATTCCTCTAATAGCTCGCCAAGCAATTCCTTAGCTAATCCCTCAAATAGGCAGTCGCCATATTCACGTCCGCCCGAAAATAAATCGTCACAATCATCGACAAGTGCAAGTTATGAGGAAACTGAGGAAGGTGAGGGTGAGGGAAGCGCGAAAGATCAGCAGGCAGCAGGTGATTGGGGAAGTATGGAGCCCGTTGAGCAAGCAGCATTGGCAACAGAGTATAATAAGTCCATCGTTAAGCAGGTGTCCGCGTTAATGCCTGCTAAAAATAAAAGTGCATCCACATCTCAATTGTCAAATGCTTTAGCGTCTAAAAAAACAGGTGTAGCGTTGGGTGGTGGTAAGGCATTTCAGCAAAAAAAATACAGTAACAAAAAAGTACATTGGTTTAATTCTTTGCTCGCAAATATGGGCGAGTGGCCATTAAAAACGTTCCGCTATCACGCAGAAAAAAGCCACCAGCCGGTATTACATTTGTTTTTGTTGGATACCTCAGCGTCGACGTTACAAGATCAGTGGTTTGCCCAAGCAAAAGCGAGTTTGTTATCTATCGCCAAGCAAATTTATATTGATCGCGAGCAACTTATGGTGCTGGGTTTTGGCAATCAACAAGTTGAGGTATTGCTGCCCCAGCGCCGAGCCCCTAAAACATTAAAAACGTGGTTGGATAATGTTCGTGCTAGCGGAGGAACGCCACTGCGGAATGTGATTCAGCAGGCGTATCGTTTTCAGCAGCAGCAATTGCAACGTTTGCCAGAATTGCACATAAAAACTTATTTAGTGACCGATGGCCGCACATCGCAGTCCGTTAATGACTTGCAGCTGTTAGGTGATGTGGTCGTGATTGATATCGAATCGTCACCCGTAAAACGCGGCAAAGCACAACAGATTGCCAGTGTGCTGCAAGCCCATTATTTGCCATTGATGACGTAATGACTTTTCTTGTTCCGTATTCATAATGAGATTGAGAACAGTTTTTATTAAGTGTATGTAAGGGTTTTAAAGTGATTTTGGTGAAGTTAAAAAATAAGTTCAAAAAAATTAATATGAAAGAAATAAAGCAAAGAGAAAAATTATGAATGCTAATGCGGATAACAGTGGCCATAAAGAAAAAATGGTAAAGCGTAAAGCCGTAATGGATGCGAAAATTGCGCAAGCGACAGAAGAGCGCGGTGTGCTTATTTTATTAAAAGGCAATGGCAAAGGGAAAAGCAGCTCCGCTTTCGGCACCATGTTGCGTTCGGTGGGGCACGGGAAAAAATGCGCGGTGATCCAATTTATTAAAGGTCGTACCGAAACCGGCGAATATAAGTTTTTTAAAGATCATCCACAAGTAGAGTGGCATATTATGGGCCATGGTTTTACGTGGGAAACCCAAGATAAAGAAAAAGATATCGAGGCTGCACAACAAGCGTGGGCACTGGCAGAGAAGCTATTACTCGATGATACTTATGATATGTTGGTGTTCGATGAAATGAGTTATATGTTTAAGTACGGTTATCTTGACGTCGAGCCAGTAGTTGCCGCCTTAAAAAAACGACCTGATCATCAAAACGTGATTATTACCGGACGGACGATGGCGCTGCCATTACAAGATATTGCCGATACCATTTCGGTCGTGCAAGATGAGCGGCATGCATTTCGTTTGGGCGTTAAAGCGCAAATAGGCATCGAATATTAATGTCGTATACTTCGTACGCCAACAATAGCATCAAACAAGTTAAGAGTGCCTCTTGTCCAGCGCTATTCTTAGCTGCGCCCGCATCGGGCCAAGGCAAAACCACCATTACAGCTGCACTGGCGCGATTGCTGACGCGCCATGGAAAAAACGTACACGTATTTAAAACTGGCCCTGATTATCTCGATCCGCAAATTTTAGAACAGGCTTCAGGTAATCCGGTTAAGCCGTTGGATTTATGGATGGCGGGAGACGCATGGTGTCAGCAGCAGTTGTTTGTAGCCGCGCAAGAAGCGGATATTATTTTGATTGAAGGCGCGATGGGCATGTTTGATGGCGAGCCATCAAGTGCCGATTTAGCCGCACGTTTTTCTATCCCAATCGCGATTGTTATGGATGTAAAAGGCATGGCGCAAACTGCGGCTGCATTAGTGTCGGGTCTTGCTAGTTTTCGTGAAGACATTACGGTAGCGGGTCTGTTGGCAAATAACTGCGGTTCTGATCGCCATAGAGAATTAATCGAAACGGCATTGCCAGATAGTATTCCCTTACTTGCCTGTCTTGCTCGCTCGGAAGAAATAGCCTTACCAGAACGGCATTTGGGTTTGGTGCAAGCCGAAGAAGTTACCGAAGAATTAGAACAGCGTTTTGACGCAGGCGCAGACTGGCTGGAGAACGCTGGGGCGCAGAATATCATTGAAAAAATACAAGATGTGATTTTTTTCGATGCCGAATTATCACCAGCCACTGCAGTAGTAAAAAAAGCGTTAGATGGCGTCACTGTAGCTATCGCCAAAGATGCTGCCTTTAGTTTTATTTATCCGTCGAATATTGTCTTGCTGGAATCAATGGGCGCAAGCCTTAGGTTTTTTTCGCCCATACAGGATAAGGTATTACCTTGTGCCGATGCGCTATGGCTGCCGGGCGGTTATCCCGAATTACATGCTAAAAAATTATCCGAAAATGTAGCGCTGCTGCAGCAAATACGCACGTTTTCTGCTGAAGGAAAACCCATTTTAGCTGAGTGCGGTGGTTTTTTGTATTGTTTAGAAACCTTAACCGATTTAGATGAAAACACTTTCTCCATGACAAATATCTTATCAGGGCATGGTGCTATGCGCGGTAAGCGTGGTTGCCAAGGGATGCAAATCGCCCCATTGCCCGAAGGCGACATACGTGGTCATGCGCACCATCGTTCTCGTAGTAGTGACACGCCGCAACCTATTGCTTACGGTAAGCGACAGCGACATGCTGCTCCGGGCGAAGCTATTTATCGTCACGGCAGTTTGACAGCGACATACTTGCATTTATTTTTTACATCAAACCCCGATGCAATCGCGCAATTATTTTCGGCTCAAGTAACGCAGTCAGTGCTTACTTCTCAGGAGTCGTCTTGTGTTTGATTTGTTAGCAGCGTTGCCCTCCGATATGTTGCCTCTACTATTGCTAGGCCTTGGTCTTGGTTTATTACATTCTTTAGATGCCGATCATGTGATGGCGGTTTCGGTATTAAATAATCAAAATCCTAGTTTTTCACGCACAATATCGTTTGCATTGTATTGGGCGCTGGGACATGGGGGCGTTTTATTGTGTGGTGGTCTACTGTTGTTTGGTTTGGGTATATCTATTCCTGAGCGTTTTTCATTTATGGCCGAAGTGGGCGTTGCATTATTGCTTATTGGATTGGGTGCCTACTTAATATGGCAATTGCGTCGTCGTCGTGTCCGTATCAAGCAACATCGCCACGGTGACATTGTACACACTCACTTACATATCGACGGGCATACCGATGAACATGTCAACAGTACTCAGGCCCCAGCCTCAGTAACGGGCCACAGGCCAGTGATGGTAGGCGTCTTACATGGCTTTGCTGGCAGTGCGCCTGCATTGGCGTTAATTCCAGCGGTGGCCTCGGGTAAGTTGATGGTTGCTATGACATATCTTGCGCTTTTTTCATTGGGAGTCATTATCTCTATGGTCGCGTTTGGTATTGGCTTTACGACGATACAGACGTTTTTGTATCATCGTTATCAATCAATTTTTCAGTGGGTGCGAGGCTTGTTGGCGGTAAGCGCCATTATTGCTGGTAGTGCGTTATTATTGCGTACTTTATGAGTGCTGATAAAAGGGTGCTAATCAATAATCGGCGCCATAGATGATATGGAACGCATGTAGAAAACACGTAAAACAACATTTAGAAAAGCTATGTGGAAACTATGTGGAAAGAAAGCAGCGAAGATAAACAACCGCTACGCACGGGCTTAACCACCGGTACGTGTGCGACCGCCTGTGCAGTCGCAGGTGCGCATTATCTTCTGTCCACGTCAGATGAAGATTCGCCCCCGCATTCGCGACCAGATTCTGCTCCATACTCGCCTCAACAGGTCAGTATTACTTTGCCTAAAGCGAAATCAATGGGTAAAACGGTTGAGCTAACCATAGAACAATATCACCGATGTTTATCTACGCAGGGTAAGCCCTGCGTTACCACCTCAACGGTTAAAGATGCGGGCGATGATCCTGATGCGACTCACGGCGCGACAGTGTTTGTGGAGTTACAGTTAACACCGACAGCGGGGGTGACTTTTGTCGCCGCAAAAGGTGTGGGAACCGTCACCCGAGATGGCTTGTTATTGGCCGTAGGTGAGCCCGCGATTAATCCTGTGCCGCGCCAAATGATTAACCAGCACCTAGGTGATGTCGCTAAACGTTATGACTATAACGGTGGTTTTATGGTTGCGATAGGTGTCGAAAATGGTGAGTCGATAGCCCAAAAAACCATGAACCCGCGTTTGGGTATTATGGGTGGCTTATCCATACTGGGAACGACAGGTATTGTTCGCCCGTTTTCTTGTGCAGCGTGGATAGCCTCTATTTACCAAGGGATGGATGTCGCCACCGCAAATGGTATCGATCATTTGGTGGCGACAACTGGCAATACTAGCGAAGCGTCGATTAAGCAGTATTACCAAGACCAAGGTACGCCGTTATCGGATATGGCCTTAATTGAAATGGGCGACTTTGCCGGCGCGGTGTTAAAACACGGTAAAAACGTTGCGGTACATAAGCTCACGCTCTGTGGTGGTATTGGTAAAATAAGTAAACTGGCCAATGGCCATATGGATTTAAATAGCCGTGTCTCGGCAATAGATTTCGAACATCTTGCGTCAATAGCTAAAGTCTTGGGTGCAAGTGCTGAGTTACTGCAAAAAATCGTACAGGCAAATACCAGTGTAGAGGTGATGAATTTATGCCAGCGAGAGAATGTTAGTATTGCCGATCGCCTATGTGAAATTGCTTTACAAGTTGCCAGAAAAAAATTACCTAAGCACATAGCGTTAGATATTTGGGCCATAGATCGCAAGGGCAATTTTGTGGGTTATGCTAAAGAATCAATATCTGTTGATGAAACCGACCGCAATAAAAAAATTAGCGATGAAACGGGTAGCACCGAATAATGACAATTTTATTATTAGGCGGTACTGCTGACGCTAGACATTTGGCAGGTCGTTTACATCAGCAAGGCGCGAACATTATTTATAGTATCGCAGGATTAGTGAGAACCCCCGACGTAGCTTGTGAAATAGTCGTGGGTGGTTTTTCTGCGTTGGGCGGTTTAGCGCAGTATGTGGATGAAAAAAATATCCAGATGATTGTAGATGTCACTCATCCTTACGCAAAAAAAATGACGCAAACGGCAATGACCGTTGCTGAACAGAAAAATATCGCCTATGTCCGTTTCCATCGTCCAGCATGGGTGCCGCAGGCCGGGGATGATTGGCATGAGGTGAGTAAGTGGGCTGAGGTGTTAGCCGTCATTAAACCCGCAACATCGGTTTTTTTAACCGCGGGTCAACTCTCGCAAGAACAAGTAGATAGTGTATGTCAGCAAGGTTTATCGAAGCATCCAGCTCAAAAACAGATTTTACGTACGGCGGTTAAACCGCCAGTCATATTGCCGCCTTCTATGACATGGGTAAAAGCCATAGGCCCGTTTAGTTATCAGCAAGAACAAGAGACTATTCGGCAATATGGTATTGATATGATAGTGAGTAAAAATAGTGGTGGGCAATCGACAATAGAAAAATTAAACGTCGCCAGAGAAAATAGTATTCCCGTGGTGATGTTGTCACGACCTCGCGTTGTCATACCGGCTATATTTAGCGAGAGTATTTTTGACGATATAGAAAAATTCGAAGCCCATATAGTGAAGCGAGCACCATAATAAATGACTTTTGATTACCAAATAGATCCTAAAAAAATCGAACAAGAGAGCTTTCGCCAAATACGCTCAGAAATTGCACTCGATGCTTTTGATCGCGAACAACAGCAAGTGGTAATGCGTATTGTACATAGCCTTGGCTTACCAGAAGTGGTTCAGCATATACGCTTTAGCCGTCATGCTTGCGAGCAAGGCATGGCTGCCTTAGCTAATCAGGTGAATAAAGCGAGTAAGACGAGCATAATTTGTGATGTGGAAATGGTTAAGCAAGGCATCACTAAACGGATGATCGAAAAACAGCCCCTCTGTTATTTAAATCACCCTGCTGCGATTGATGATGCTAAAGAAGTGGGCGAAACACGTTCAATGGCGGCGGTGAAATATTGGCAGGAACATCTAAAAGACAGTGTCGTAGTGATTGGTAATGCCCCGACGGCATTGTTTAGATTGTTAGAAAATATTCGACAAGGCGCGGACAAGCCCGCATTAATTATTGGTATGCCGGTTGGTTTTGTCGGTGCAGCTGAATCAAAGCAAGCACTATGGGATGCCCATGAAGAACTTGGCATAGAGTGTATTACGCTGTTAGGCCGTATGGGTGGTAGTGCCGTTTCGGCAGCAAGTTGCAATGCTTTGTTACGTTGTAATATTGGCGAATACTATTAGAGGCCTCTGCACGATGGTTATTTTCCTCCATGCAGGTTTACCCCACAAGGGGGCACCGAGGAATAATGTACTCAATCGGTCATTTACTTCGTGTAAATTCCCTCTTTCCGTGCATTTTCGCCTTGCCATGAAGAAGAATCCCTGCTCGTGCAAAGGTCTCTGCCAATGCGTGCGTATAATGATAAAAACGTTATGACAAACACAATTCACATTATTGGTTTAGGGGTTGCAGTGGATGCGCAACTTTCTAATCATGCGCAAGAGGCGTTGCAGACCGCAGATATTATTTTTGGCTCTGAACGACAGTTAGACACTATTGCTACGGTGGATGTGCAGGCCAATGCTGAAAAAAAATTATTACCATCGCTGTCGCAATTAAAAAAGGCAGTCGATGCGTTGTCTCATCACACGATAGCCATACTCGCATCGGGTGATCCTTTATATTACGGTATTGGTCGTTGGGCTAACCAACAGCTCACGCAACAGCAGTTATATTTTTATCCTGCAGTATCTAGCGTTCAAGCGGCTTGTCATCAGCTGGGTTTATCATTACAAGATGTCGATGTGATCAGTTTGCATGGGCGACCTTTGGTTAGTATGCGCAGTGTATTAAATGCGCAGCAAACCCTGGTGATACTCACTGATAAAAATAGCCAGCCTATGGCCATTGCTCAAGAATGTGTTGATGCGGGTTTTTCACAATCGCTGATCTGGGTGTGCGAAAAATTAGGGTATCCGCAGCAGCGTGTAAGGCAGTTCTCGGCTAAAGAATTAATAGTGAATACACCATCACCAAAGACACTTACCTTTGACCCATTGCATGTCACTGTAGTCAACACTCAAGGCCGAGGCGGCGTGTTACCTGAATTCCCCGGGATTCCTGATGAACACTTTAGTACCGGTGAGGTGGCAGGCAAAGGTATGATTAGTAAGCGCGAAGTGCGTCTTGCGATACTCTCGTTGCTGCAAACATCAAACGATGACGTGCTGTGGGATATTGGCGCAGGCTGTGGCGGAGTTGCTGTTGAGCTAGCGTTGTGGCGCCCGCGTGCAGCTATCTATGCTATTGAGTGTCATGAGAAGCGCTTAGAACACTTGGCCATTAATCGTGACCGTTTTGGGGTGGTGAAAAATCTCCATATTGTCCAAGGTCGCGCACCCGATATATTAGCCACATTGCCAGCACCTACTAAAATATTTATTGGTGGAAGTGATGGTGAATTACCCGCATTGTTACCGCATATGTGGTCGTTGTTAGCGATGTCAGGTGTGCTGGTGGTGAGTGCAGTGACGGATAACACTCGCAGTATAGTGAATGATTTTATTAATACAGAGCTGCATACATCTGCAATGCAAGATGATGTAGAAAGTGTAGATATTGCAGTGACGCGTAAAAAGCGCTATGACGGTCAATGGCAAGAGCAAAAGAAGTTGCCCGTGACACTATATCGGTTTAAAAAATACTAACGAGTGTCTCTTAAAACGCCCTATAAAAAATATTACTTTATGACTATGAAAGAAATCAAAAAAACTAAAAGAGAACATGACATCAAGCTAGGCTTATTTGTAGGTGTTGGCGTAGGCCCCGGTGATCCTGAATTAATCACCTTAAAAGCGCAGCGTTTTATTCAGCAAGCTGATGTCGTGAGTTATTTATGTAATGAGAATGGACAGTCGCAGGCGCAAGTCATTGCTGCTGAGGCGATAGCCAGCGCGACGCGTAGTGATCAAGTGTTTTTACCTGTGGTCATGCCCATGAGTGAAAATCGTGATCAAGCAAACCAAGCATATGATAACGCGGCAGAAGCGATTCTTAGCGAACTCCAAGTAGGAAAGACAGTAGCATTTTTATGTGAAGGTGATCCTTTGTTTTTTGGTTCTTTTGCCTATTTGTTAGAGCGCTTACAAAAAGATGATGCCACTTATAACTGCGAGGTTGTTCCGGGTATATCATCGGTTCATGCTGCGGCGTCTGCATTGCAGGAACCTCTAACCATGTTGAAAGAATCGTTCGCAGTCATGAGCGGGAGACATAGTGATGAGCAGTTGTTAAACGCCTTGCAGCAGAACGACAGCGTAGTGATTATGAAAGCAGGGCGAGCACGACAAAAAATCATTCAGGCATTAGAAAAATCTAATCGTGTTGATGATGCTAGCTATCTTGAATATGTAGGCCGAACACAAGAAAGAGTTGTCCGAGACATACGGCAGTTATCTAAAGAAGCGGGTCCGTATTTTTCACTTTTTGTTATTACAAGAAACTCAATAAATCGCTCATCTAGCGAATAGAGTGCGTACATTTACTGATGCAGAAAATGAATAGCTCAATTAAACTCCCTTATATTATTGCCTTAACAGATGCCGGGCTAGTGCTTGCCCAGCGTTTACAGCTGCTGGTTGAAGGGAGCGAGGTATGGTTTAAACCAAAACCGTTTGCAAATAAAGTACAGCAAGTTTTTGTCGCTGGACACCCTTTGATTTTTATTTGTGCGACGGGTATTGTGATGCGAATCCTTGCGCCAGTATTGGTCAACAAGTTTGATGACCCGCCTGTATTGGTGATGGATGAGCAGGGTGGATTCGTTATCCCATTATTATCGGGTCACGAAGGCGGGGCGAATAATTGGGCTAAAGATATTGCAGAAAAAATATCCGCACAGCTAGTTCTCACCACCGCCAATAGTTATCTACAGCCGATTTATTGTGTCGGTATTGGCTGTGAACGGCATTGCTCTGTTGCGATGATTGAATCCCTACTGCAGAGTTGTTTGCAACAGGCGAGCTTAACCATCGGTGATATTTCGAGCATTAATAGTATTGATATTAAAGCCGATGAAGTGGGGATCATTGAATGTGCGGCATCCCATGAAAAATGCTTTAATACTTATTCGGTCGCGGCGTTAACTACCGTCGAAGGTTTGCTAAAAACACCGTCTGACTATGTATTTAATACCGTGGGTGTTTATGGTGTGGCAGAGTCTGCTGCTTTATATAGTGCAAAAATATTAACGCAGTCAGCGCCAGAGCTGATATTAACCAAACAAAAAAACACCAAGGCAACCTGTGCGATTGCACGTGCATACGCGCAGTAATGTGTATTAAACCGTACTATTGAACCGTTAACTTCTATCGACTGGTGAGGGCTGACCTATACAGGCGCATTGAGGGTAATGGGAGATGAAGATTACAAAAAATCTCGTCATTCCGGAAAGCGTTTTTTGTATATTCGGAATCCAGTGTTGGTAATCTCTGGCTGGATACCGGATCAAGCCCGGTATGACGAGTTAATATGACGGGTTAAAGCCTGCACTCAATTTGATAGGTATTCGGCATGACGAATC
>Ga0307488_10003321_pt1 | contig 13484 bp, 12 predicted proteins | sample SB02metaG_FD_202248 | JGI IMG/M metagenome (GOLD analysis project Ga0307488, IMG submission 202248) | Sea-ice brine microbial communities from Beaufort Sea near Barrow, Alaska, United States - SB 0.2 | ecosystem: Environmental > Aquatic > Marine > Coastal | place: USA: Alaska | collected...
TCAGCCGCCCGTGCATCTTTTTCTTTGTTGGCAATGTCTAGTGCAGCCAAACGTGCATCTTTTTCTTCGTTTTCCGAAACGAGTTTTTCTTTGGCGATGGCTAGTTCAGCCGCCCGTGCATCTTTCTCTTTGTTATCAAAGACCAGCTTTTTGTTAGCAATGACTAGCTCAGCAGCCCGTGCATCTTTTTCTTTGTTGGCGATTACTAGCTCTGCCGCTCGTGCCCCTTTATCTATATTGGCGACGTCTAACTCTTCGGCAGTGGCCATATATTCTTGATTGGCTGTTTCTAACTCTTCGGCAGTGGCTATAAGTTCTGCGTAGTTGGATTCAACATTTTTGAGTTGATCTCTATTAATTCCTCTCGTTCTATCCAATTTAGTTTCTAAGAGTGTAATTTGGGCTTTTAATTCTTGTTCTTTATCTTTTGTAATCGTGGCAACAGTTTCTGCTTGTAAAGCAAGATGTTTGAGGCTTATGTGAGCTTTCCTAAGCTGATCATCCAGTTCGATTATCCGAAGAGGCAATTCATCATTTTTAGTCTTACACATAAATTTTAGCACCTGATTCAAATGAGATGATGAAATGCCGCAGGCGAGACTATTATCTCTAATTATATAAAGTAACAGTAGACTAATTCTCTTGAATTTGAGATCTAATCATGTTTTTTTTATGCTCTTTATTAATGTTAATTATGGTCCTACAGCGGTGTTTAAATAAAGTTAAATTTAAGATAACCTTGTACACTCTGACTTTACCGGTTATTAATCACCACCATATTTATACTTTTCAATCGCCATTTCCTCATCAACTCTTTTTATTTCAACTTCAATTGACCCTTTTAAAAAGTTACTATACTGATATGCAAACGTAACAACGTTAGTATGTTCATCTTCTAACCAAGGTTTTATAGCTTGTAGCTTATTTTTAAGCGCGTATGCATAACCATACTCTCCACTGGTAACTCCTGTGTTTAATAAAGATTGTTTTATATTATTCATATTAATTTCACTAAACGCTATTTCTTTTAAAAGACGTCTTACCAATGGAAAAATAGAGGTGTGTCCCTCATAAGTCATCACTATTGCTATAATTAATTTCAGTTCATTTTCATCCAATGGATTTAAGTTTTCTAAAACCACAGCAATTAAATGAGGTTCAAATGGTGAAAAACATTTTTTTAAGAGTCTGACAACACCATATGGGTTGATACCATATTTATACTCGTAATGTTTTTTGATTAATAAAAGGAGGTTTTTAGGGTGCTTAGCTAAAACCTTATTGATTGAATACAAAGTAAAAGGCATATCATCATACCTATTTTTTTGTTCTCTATCCGGATGGCTCTTATACTCTATACGCTTTTCAAAAAAGTAAAAAATAAATTCCACATTGCTCAGTGATATATATTCTAAAACCTCTTCTACTCTGTAATCAATATCATTAACAAATACTAGATTATCTACAATCAACTTTAGGTTATCTTGGGAAAGAACGTCAATAAGTGATTGTCTATCCTTGGTAAACCAAACGTGATTAATCCACGTTGTATTACATTCTTGGTTTAAATAAGTAAATATTTTACCAAACATGAAATTAATTGATTCAGAAGAAAAATCATCATTGCGATCATCTAAAACTCGAAGAAATAAGCCTAAGCTTTGCGTATCTTCTGTCGATATTGAAGCAGTTACAAACTTATCCATTAACTCAAGTCTTAATTCTTTAAAACTTAGAAAGGCAACTGAAAGCTCTGGTAAGTATTTACCTTTTTTTATCCATATCTCAATTGTCGCTATAAACTCACTCTGTTGAGGCGAAAGCCAAACAGCTCTAAATATAGCTATAGCAGACTTGCTCAAGCCTACTGATTGGTCCAAAAATAAGAGTAGTTCTTTTGGAAAATGATTAGCAACTCCCTCGACAAATTTTAACAGCGCTGGAAATGTTGCTAAGTCCCTAGAGTCATTCTCTAAATAAAGTGCGATCCTATTCATCCACTCTGCGATGTTATCTTTAGATACGCTGTCAACATGAGTTTTTAGTCTTTCTTCACGTAATTTTCTGTTGTTATCAGAATCAAAATTTATATTATGCTCTGTTTTCCAGCTAGCCAATATCCCATTGAAACCAACTAGATCTCGATATATATGATATTCGTTGTAACTATTAACAATAGTTTCCAACGATAAAGCAGCTTCCCTAACTCGCTGGCTAGGTGCATAGTAATAAATCCAATATGCATCGTGCTCCAATTTCTGGACCAGCTCTAAAGGTTCATTAGTTATTATTAAGGACCAGAACTGCAGTACATCAACACAGTTGTTCTCAATAATTAACTTTGCCTCTGCCGAAACTTCTGCTCTTGGCCAGATACGGCAGGCCTTATCCATTAAAGTTAGCAGCTCTTTTTTATATTCAATATTATCAGTGTCTATATACATATTTATCAAATAATGCACTGTACTGTTTCGCAAACGTTCAATGTGTTCTATCGCGGGTATAGCCATATGCTCAACTGTATGATAATTCAGACTATATCTTTTAATATCAGTTGATAAAAACTGGCTAAAGATACTTTTCATAATTGAGAAGTATTCAAGTTTTTCATCTTTTTTAAGTCGTTTAATAACGCCTAATAGCTTTAATTGCGGCCTAAAGCCAATTTGCTCTATAGTAGACAAGTTAAATTCAGACAACTCTTGAAAGGCTTTGTCAACTTCACCTCTGGTTGACTCATCATCTCTCCAAAATTGAAAGAGAATTGGTGTTAATCGGTCTTGCTCTATATATTTAAGTCGACCAAGTAATCTAATGATATTTAAATAGATAATTTCTTTTGTACGATACTTATCAAAAATACTTTCACCTAAAACTAACTCTCCACCTTGGTGTAGTCTTTGCCAACAATAGACTAGATCTTTTATCGAATTGTCCGCAACGTGACTAATAAATTTTTCTAGTATTTCAAAAACTGAATATATCGAGTTATACGAAGTAGAATATATTAATACTTCATGAATTTCTTTATAAACATTTGAAAGGTATACTTTAGCTTTTTGGTCATCATGGGACTTAGCTGAAAAATAATCTATCGCTTTTAGCTTAAAATCATCCACTCTCATTCTCCATTAGGTACTCAATAATGTCATCTTCTAACTGATCTGTTGGTCAATTGAATAATTCTCTTTTATAGGGAGTAAATAGGGGGCCTTTGCCTTAAAAAAAATTTACGCTGGACTTTATATTTATTCTATTTTAAACCCCATTCAAGTCGTTGCCTTTAGATACATTTAAAGACCTGATGCATTATTCTTTTCTGACAGTATCAAAAAACCAACAAAGCCTAATATTTGCTCTTCAAGTGATTACCTCGTTATTGGCTTGAATGAGTGCTTGCCTCAACAGTCTAATAACTTTATCGAGAACAGGCTTTATTGGTCGACTGCCTTGGCTTTTCTCTTATCAACTATGCTCATTTTCTCTAAAATTTTTGGAGATTATTTAGTCAATATGAATGGTCACCACCTTCATTTGACTATGATATTAAGTTCATACCGTACTCCGTTTAAAATGACGTAGGCAAGATGATTACCGTTAGCTATATACAAAGTAATAGTAGACTAATTCTCTTAAATTTGAGGGCTAATTATGATTGTTTTATTTCGTTATCTGAGGGTGAACCGAAGCAACTCTTTGATCTTAATAAAATCATTACTAATAAACGGTCAATATTAATCCATAACAACCTAGTATGAGTTCTATACATGACAGCGAGATAAAAGAGATGTGCTAAATGACTATGCACTAGGCAGGGACTTATTAGGCCTAGATACCATACGTATTGATCGCATGTATAAAACAAAAAAAGAATAATTACCTGGAAGGCTAGTGATACGCATATTATTGATATGGTTAGTTATATTTCATGTCTACTGTGAAAGAATAGTGAACCAGAGTTAAGGATGAAGGAAGAGTTAGCGGAAATGTACCATAATGATTACTGGGATAATTTAAGATAAGGAAATCAACTATAGTTCACATGAAGAGGACAACATGAGAATCATTAAATAATATTAATGGAGATGAATATGGATACTGAAAAAATAATACAACTAGGTCAAGAGTTACAAAGCATCATGCCTTTTGTTAATAGTATTCAGACCAGCGAACAGTATATTGAGGCTATTGAGTTAATGGATATACTTATTAGTGATGTGGGGGATAATGACCTATTAATAGATTATTTATACCCTATTATTGAAGCCTATGAGTATTCGGCACCAGAGTTCAAAGCGCTGAATGATAAAATTGACGCTGTCGAGGGTTGATAGTTGACGCTATATAATCACCAAAAAGGTTGGGGGATTGCCCCCCGACCGTAATTATATGATCGTACTAGACATAGAGTCCGATAAGCCAGTAGATAGGCGATATTTATTTTTAAACTTTATTTCTACAAACAGACTGCCTTCCTTTATTGCTTACTTCTTATCTAGAAAAAAAGGTGTGCCATCGATCTTTTTTTTGGTGATTGGCTGGATTAAGGAGTGTGTATTACAATGGATATGAAACCTATTTGAGATAAGGAAATCATCATATGGTAAGTATTAATTCAAAAACCGAACATGCATTAGTCAGTGAGTTTATTTCAAGGTTAAGAGCTGTAAATGTAAGCCCTGTAGAACTTGAATTCTTAACGATTACTTTAGAGTTATCCATTCAAGAGATTAATGAAGGTGAAGGGTTTAGCAATCTAAGTTTTATAGCTAACCCTGATAGCTGGCTAAAGGTTGTTAAAGACAACTAAGCTCAGGGCTAGTGTCTTGGAAAGTTAAATGGGGCTAGGTGTGTTTTTTGACCGAGACATTTTACGAAGGTGGTTAGTCAGTATAAGTAGAGTAGGTAAAGTACCAGTAGCATAAAGCTGTCGGTACTTTATCTATATACGGGGTTTAGTTGGTATAGGGTGACTCATTATATGACATGATAAAAAGCATTAAATGACTCAACTGCTTTAACGTACTTTAATGGTGATTTTTATCATAGGTGTCTATAGTCTAATTGAAATTTCAATTTTTGGCGCACGCCGCTTCAGCAAAAGGAATAAGCTATGAAAAAATTAATGGCAGTAATACTATTGGGTCTCACACTCTCATTCTCTAACGCCGTATTGGCTGACGAATTGTCGACGTTACGCGTTGTTGTGGTTCATACCGATGACGCTGCAGCCTATATCGCACATCTTAATAAGGGGAGTATGCTGATAAAGGCCATCACTCCAAAACTGACAATCCGCGCCTGGCAAGCTACTTTCGCAGGAGACTCAACCGGCGCGATGATAGTTGGCCTAGAATATCCCGGCTCCCTTGCTGATTTTGCCACCGCATGGGAGAAAGTTCAGGCTGACAAGTCGGTTACACAATGGTTTGCTGGCTTAGACAGACTTAGAAAAATCGTCTCTGACAGCTTATACAACGAAATAGCGATATAGCGAGTAACGCGCTGCTGCTAGCAAATTACTGGGAAAAGGGGCAGCAGTGAATTTACGTTCTATTCACTGCAGCCTCGCTAACTCGCTTAAAGATTAATAACTATAATGTTCAAATAAAGTGTCACTATTACCGAAGAGACGATCACTCGATAGTCTCTTCATGAACTTTAAAATCATTAATATGCGTCACTGAGTAAAAAGTAAATTAGGGTTACGCGTCTGTTCCACTATCAAAATAGATAATGTCCGCTGTAAGCTTATTCCTGCGAGTGAAATTGCATATCATAACGGTGATTTTGCAACTTTACAGTCATTAGGCATTAATGTAGAAATGATCTTTCGGATTAGGTTTTTATCGGTAAAGCTGACCAAACAGTCTTTTTATAGCTAAAATACTTATCGAACTTGAGCAAAGTCTATTTTTATTCTTGCAACTAAAAAGTCTACTGCCGCCTTTACTTTTGGTACTAAGTAGCGCTGTTTTTGATACAACAAATAAACGGCCATATCAGAATTTTGAGTTATCGCTACCTCATGCTCAAACTTAAGTTCTTGCAACTTCCCTGACTCAAGATATGAAGCTAACGCCCATCGAGTTGACATTAAAATACCTTCACCTTCACAGGCTTTTTTCGCAAGCCATGGTCCATTATTTGAAATCGCTAACGCTGGCCCTGAGACATCGTGCCATTGACCGCCCATATTACATAACCAAGGAGTAGGCCCTAATGGCGCTTTAAAATAAAGGCCATTATGTTCTTTTAATGCCATCGCATTTTTAGGCATTCCATGTTTCTCTAAGTAACTTGGTGAAGCGACAGGAATAAAACTATTGCCCATTAGTTTTATCGCTAAAACTCTTTCATTTGGCGCGTAACCTCCGCGAATAGCAATATCGATATCGTCACGTCCGAGTGTAGATAACTCGTCACTTAAACTAACATCTAATACTATTTTAGGGTATAACGTGCTGAACTCATCTAACAGAGGAAGTAATATTTTGTCACCAAAACCCACCATCGAACTTATACGTAAACGGCCCATTGGTGTTGTTTGGTAACTACGAACGGTTTCATTGCTTTGTTCGAGTTGATTCAATATTTGTTGTACATCGTTATAATAAATTTGCCCCACTTCTGTCAGTTTTACCATTCGGGTCGAACGTGTTAACAACGTCGCTCCTAAACTCTTTTCTAAATCAGCAACTCGTCTTGATAACGATGATGGCGGCACATTAAAAGCACTTGATGCTTTGGTAAAACTGCCCGTTTCGGCTACTTTGCTGAAATAGCGTATTGCACGTAGTTGATCCAACTAACTTCTCCATTAAATGTATAGCTGAGTGTGTTTTCTTTATTATTGCCTTAAAAGCAATAGTGAACCTCATTTTCCCTTATATATAAGGGAATTAAAACAAGTAATAATGCATTTAAATTAAAAATTACAATCTAGCCCTATTGAAACCTATTGACTACAGGGGCTTTAATTGTGTTTTTCGGCAATTAACAATAACCTTCATATTGATAATGGAACTCATTTATGATTATTTTGCACGGCTTTGCCGCTAGCAACTATTACAACCTAGTGAAACATGTCCTTTTATACAAAGAACTGCCATTCGAAGAAGACCTTATTTATGGTGGTAGTGACGAGCTACTGAAAATTAGTCCAGCGGGTAAAGTACCTGTTATTACAACACCTGAAGGCCTCAATATTTCAGAGTCGAGTGTCATTTGTGACTATATTGAAGAGGCTTTCCCGGCAACGCCGTTATACCCTGAAAATGTTGGAGAACGTGCTGTGGTCCGTCAAATCATGAAAATAGCAGAGCTTTATTTTGAACTGCCAAGCAGACGACTTATCCCTTATGCATTTTCAGGCACAACAGTTCCTGAAACGGTTGCCGCTGAAGTTCGGCAGGTATTAAAACGTGGAATTACAGCATTAAGTCGCTTGTGTCAGTTTTCACCTTGGGTTGCAGGTGAGCAATTAACGATGGCTGATATCTACCTTTATTACGTCAACACCATTGTCAGCACTTTTGGTTCTAGTCAACTTAACTGGGATGTATTTGCAGAGGTACCTGGGATGAAAGAGTGGAATTATTCCATGAGTCAATCTGCCATTGCCCAAAAGGTGGATGCTGATCGTCTAGCAAACATGCCAGAGTTTATCCAAAAGGTGAAAGCTCAGATTCAAGCACAGAAGGCTTGAAAGGATAGCCAATATTAAAACTATTACTACGAATCAAGTATAGCCAATACAATAAAGTTATTGGTTCAACTAATTGAATTATTTACCGGAGAGAACCCTATGACAGATACAAATATCCAATTGATTTCAACCATCAGCGAAGACAATAAATTAACACTTGCTTTACAACACATCGAAAGGCCACAACCCAGTGCTGATGAAGTCGTTATTCGCATTGAGGCTGCGCCATTAAACCCGTCTGACTTAGCAGTTCTTTTTAGCGCCGCAGATATGTCAACAGCGAGGCAATCCGGCACTGAAGACGCCCCAGCGATTACTGCTGATGTTCCAGCTCAGTTTATGCCAGCAGTTAAAGCGCGTGTTGGTAAAGCAATTCCTGTTGGTAATGAAGGTGCAGGAACCGTTGTATCAACAGGCTCGTCGCCTGCAGCGCAAGCATTAATGGGGAAAAAAGTTGCAGTAATTGGTGGTGGAACTTATCGTCAATACATATGTGCCAATGTACAAAGCTGCTTAGAATTAAAAGAAGGTACGACGGCTAAAGAAGGCGCATCTTCTTTTGTTAACCCGCTTACAGCATTAGCTATGGTTGAAACAATGCGTGCTGAAGGTCATAAAGCTATTATTCATGCCGCGGCAGCGTCTAACCTTGGTCAAATGTTAAACCGTATTTGTATTGCTGATGGCATTGATTTAATTAACATTGTACGTAAAGCAGAACAAGAAACGCTTTTACGTGATATGGGTGCAAAATATGTTGTTAACTCAAGTAGTGATACTTTCCTTGCTGAATTAACTGCCGCGGTTATTGAAACGGGAGCAACTATTGCGTTTGACCCAATTGGTGGCGGTCAATTAACCAGTAACATTCTTAACTGTATGGAAGTTGCTGCAGCTCGTGATATGAAAGAACACAGCGTTTATGGCTCTGACACTTTCAAACAAGTTTACATTTATGGCGCATTAAATCGTGGCCCAATCACACTAAATCGTAGCTTCGGTTTTGCTTGGGGTGTCAATGGATTCTTATTATTCACTGCACTGGGTAAACTAGGTACTAAAACTGTCATGGCGATGCGTAAGCGTGTTACCGATGAAATCACTACAACATTTGCTAGCCACTATACACATGAAGTGTCATTGGCTGAGGTCTTACAATTACAATCGATAGCAGGTTATTCTAAACAAGCGACAGGTGAGAAGTACCTAATTACACCTCAACGGTAACTTCTTCTTAAGTGATCGATTTTAAAGTACGTAAAAGCAGAGGCTGATTATGGTATCTGCTTTTTATTTACTTACTCGTAAGAGAAAACAACAAGCGATATTTCCCACTTTATTGTTAAGCAGGTACCTGATAACAAAAAAAGAGCCCACCATAATTTGCACCTTTTTTATATTAAAGGTTGGTGATTCATTTATTGATTAATTAATGAGGAAATATTTGAGCTAATATTTTTATTATCGCTATTGTTTGGTGTTTATTTTACTGTTGAAATTGAGTGCTGTGCATAATGATAATTTGGTATGGCTGAGCTTTGGATATAGTTAAATCAACTGACAGCGAGTCTAAACCTAATGCTTATTTCTATGTAATTTTACTGTAGTTATCATCTAGAGGTTTTCCTCAACACCATGTGTAATGAAAAAGTCATATATTCAGTAAAACAATCATTATTGCGAGTTGATTGCAGTGCCAGTCATATTACTGAGAAGTCTTAGTCATATGCAAGTTCTGATCAGTATTTAATGTTTGTGTTTCCTAAAGCTATGAAATTATGAGATATTAAAGTTAATTAAATAAAAGTTATAGGCATACATTACTGATAAGTCTGCCTAACAAGCTGTTATATGCCTAGGGGAATTATGCCATTCTCCGATAGATATAAATTTTGCGTTATGTTTTTAGGGTGGGGCGGTGACTATTCAGGAACAAGGCATTATCTTAAATATTTTTAACGTTGATAAGTGTTTCGTTTTATAAGAATGTATTCAATTTACCTGAAATTCTCACAAAAATTGAAGGTGACTTTCGGCTTGATAACGCAGTGTTAAAGAAGTGTTAAGGAAGTGACATATTACACAATATGAGCCGTATTAAATTTAGTCCAATAATGAGAATAAACCTATGCTAAAGAAAAGACCTGATGGAGAAGTTCAACCCGGTTTTAATTGGGGTCCTTTTACGATGCGGATCCCCCTTATCCATTTACGTTTTTCCTTGCCTGACATGCTTCAAGGACTAGCAGTTGCCGGTGCTACAGGCATGGCCTTGGTGCCTTATTTTATGGCTTTGCTGGGGCTAAGTTTTGAAGAAGCGGTCACAATGGCGATGTTTCATAGTCTGCTTATTTCTTTTTCTTGGATGTTTTTTGGCGACCCGTATGCCCCTGGTTGGTTAACCCCAGCCATCCCCTTTGTTGTGGCATTTATTACCGCGCCCGCTTACTTGGGCGACCATACCTCCCAGTTTCAAGCCATGACTGCACTATCATTAAATTTTGCTTTTATTTTGATTATATTAGGGGTTACTGGGTTTGGCGCTAAGTTGATTAAAGTGGTGCCTAATGTATTAAAAGGCGGCATTATTCTTGGTGCCGCCGTTGCGGCCTTTTTACGGGTAACAAAAGATGGTGATGCGGCCAACGTATTTCAGTCTGCCCCAATCGCTGGAACCATAGGGGTGGTTGTTTGTTTGGTCTTTGCATTTTCTAAACCATTACAGGCCCTTGCGACGGATAAAAGATGGCTAGCAACTTTACTTGGTTTTGGTTTGCTACCTGGTTTTGTGATTGCGGGTACTGTTGGATATTTTACCGGTGAGTTTGAATACAATATTCGTTGGGAAATTCTTGATGTAGGGGCATCGACAGCATCTTTATGGGCAAAAGCGTCGCCTTTTGCTATTGGTTGGCCGCCTATTGAGACCTTTCTGTCCTCTTTCCCTTTGGCTCTCATAACATATATTTTATTTTTTGGTGACGTAGTGACTGGCAATGAAATGATAGAACAAGCGCAGACCATTCGCACAGATGAAAAGCTTGAATTAAATGGTAGCCGAGCGCATATGGCTACAGGTATTAGAAATATTTTAATGGGTATTGTTGCGCCGTTCTTTGCCACACAAGGTGTATTGTGGACCGGTATTCAAGTTGTGCTTCTTAAACGCTGGACACAAGGACGCGAGAAGATAGATTCGATTTTTGACAGCATAGGCAGTTTTTACGCTTTTGGTTTACCCTTTTTGTTTATATTTCTACCATTGGTGACTTTGTTAGAACCACTGCTGCCCGTTGCATTAGCGGTTACCCTTGTACTCACTGCGTTTGCTTGTGCAACCTTGGCTTTATCATTGGTAAATGATGCGACAGAGCGTGGTGCAATGGTTATTACCGCTATGGCATTTAGCATTTTTGAACCCTGGTTAGGTTTGCTGGTGGGTATTATTATTATTGTCACTTTATGTGGTATTAGTATTTTTAAGCCAAAAAAAGAGAGCTAATGCAGGCAGAGCTTAGTTTTTAATTTACTTGAAAGATAACAAATGTCTTCACGTTGTAACCTTGTATGAGCTTAGTTATTTAAAGCAAATCAAAGGTAGCAACGAGCCAATAACTTTAATTTATCTTCCTCAGCGTCTTTACTTTGAGAGGATAAAGTAGATATGCTGTTTTCACATGAGGGTAGGGAATTTAGGTTAGCAGTAACATTGAGTATCACTAATACGCCACCTTTATGGTAGCGTTACATAACCAGCTAATAAACAATGAAAAAAAACAGTTTATTGTTTTCGTTCATTAACATTTTAGCAAACAATTTTTTTGCCTGTTATTAGGGTGTTAGGTAACTAAGAGAAGTAGATGAAGTGTCCACACTGTGAGCAAAAATTAGGTTTTTTTTCTAAAACATTAAATACATTTGGGAAAACTAAGGTTTGCTCTAATTGTGAGAAAAAAATTAAAATGTCACCAAATTTCAAATTAGTAATGATCCTAATTATTCCTGTGTTTTTACTTCATTCATTTTTATTGAAACCTCTGATCATTATTATTGGTTTTAGTGGTAATGGGATAGTGGGTATATGGGGTGCCGCTTTAGTTTTACTAACTATGCAGTTGAAATCAGCAGAACCTGAGTAATTGTTACCTAGCAAGCGGGACAACTTACAGTTGGCTCATTACGCTTCGCTTCACATTTTAGCCAACAATTAAAAGCCACTTAATGGGGCGCTATAAGCAAGGATGGATAATGGCATTTAAATTTATGTTAGTTTGTCTTTTAATCTTGGTGATTTCTGGTTGCTCTTCTCGGAGTGCAGTAGAGGTTGGTTGTAATTTCACTTCGGGCTCTACTTATAGTGATCACGATAAAGAAAGCGCTTGGAGCTCTAATTTTATTAGCGATATTTTTGTTGGCTTATTTAACGTAGCATTGCAAGGTGCCCATAGATATATTTCCCCCGAGACTTATAATTCATGTGCTAAGCAAGATGAAGCTACCTGCATAAAGCCAGAAGGCAATATTAAAAAAGAGTGTACGTTAACAAAATAACTAAAGTAAGGTGGCGTTTGCTTTTTACAAATCAATCAAGCAGGACAAAAACAGGTTTTTTCGTTCCTCAACATTTTAACAAACCAATTTTTGCCTGTTAATAGGGCGTGATAAATAAAGGTAACTTATGCAATCTGATGAACTAATCAAGTCATTATCTAAAAGTGGAACCGAGGATTTATCATCTTCATTACAATGGATTAATCCAATACCAGATAATGCTTTAGCTTTAATTGAAAAAATAGATATGGCATTAAATATTGTAAAATTTTCTCAATCTAGGCAGGCTGAAGAGATGGGGAAAAAGTCCTCAAATAACCATTTGGATTCTTTAATCCGTTTACGGGCTGAAATTAAAAGTTTTATGGATAACAGTTAAAGCAGATTATTTAAATTACTTATAACAAATTATTTAACACTGGTTTATTGCTACAAAATCTAATCCAACCGGCCCAAAATAGCGTCCGAACTAAGGTCTTCTTGGTGCGCTAAGCGGACTATTTATAGTGATAAATTCAAGCTAAAAATAAGACCGCTTTGTGGCATGAATCTATTTATTTTTCGACGTTGGCCAAACAAAGGGAGCGGGCTTGGTGGAAGTTTTTTCTGCTATTGCTGTATTTTGGGCGAGTATACCTCTGATTAATTTTCCCGTTTCTTTATGTTTACTACAAAATGTTTTTAGGTATAAAATTTCAACCCTACTGCGTGCCCAAGGGGTTGTACGCAGAAATTTCAAACTTGATTTAAGACGCGGTTTATTGGTGAAACAACGAATATTAAGTAACTCACCCATTTTATCCCAACCAATTTTCTTCTCCAGTTCGGTTAGAATCTGTTCAAGTTTCACCCCGTGTAGCGGATCATTACTTTTATTCATAGTTTACCTAAAATTTAAAAAATAGCATTGTAACAAGTTTCCTAAATATTGACAGACTTATGCATTTAACTCGGGTAAAAGTGCACCAAAAGCTTTATGGAAAAGTTCTTTTTTTATTGGCAAGATTAGTGGTGTAAAGTACATATAATAATTTAAAGCGGAACACTATTTAAAGAAATGAAAATATTTTTACTTACACATGAACGTGAATTACATCGAGTAACCAACACAGGCTCTCTTGCTATAGACGATTCTAATGACATTGTTGAACGTATACTTTGGGATAGAGTAAACCCTAATATAGGCCTTATTAAACTAATAGAAAATAATGAGGCGTTATTATTA